>Ga0233411_10000220_pt1 | contig 18769 bp, 23 predicted proteins | sample Na_anoxic_2_MG_FD_179799 | JGI IMG/M metagenome (GOLD analysis project Ga0233411, IMG submission 179799) | Seawater microbial communities from Saanich Inlet, British Columbia, Canada - Na_anoxic_2_MG | ecosystem: Environmental > Aquatic > Marine > Inlet | place: Canada: British Columbia...
GATTGATGCGCTTAACGGCTTTTTCGAATTGCTTATCGCACCATGCGCATGTGACGATACGGGTGTTTGCCATTTTACCACCTCTCGCATGTTATGTGATTTGCAACTTCTTTATAAGGTGAACGACCTTACCTGCGCATTGTTGGTGATCTGCTATATACATTTCCACGAAGTCGTCGGGGTCCAAAGGGGCTGGTGCTTCATATAAGTAGTCTATGAAGCGGGCTTCGGGGAGAATCTCGATGATGTGTTGTTTGATGATCTCTATTTGGTGACATGGCTTTGCGTCAATAATGAACGGCCTGGGAGGTATTTCCTTACCGTTTTCTTGAGCGAATTGACATGCTGCTTTGTACACTCTCTCCATTGCAGCTAGTCCTGTCAGGAGAAGCCATCTCTGAATCAGAAATTCCAGTAGTTGCCTGCGGTTGTTGCCTTGCGTAATCACTTCGTGTCTCCGTTAATCTTTGACTTCGGTTTTCATTTCATCGATACAATCGGATGCAAGACCCCATAGGTCCGACACACGTTTTGTGATCAAGTCAAAGCCGAAGCTTCTTCGTATCTTCTGGTATTCTCCCTCAGCAGAAGCCTCTATCAGCATAGATACAAAAAGTGTACCCTGAAAGTATGTCGCTTTTAGTATCCAATCCTTTGGAGAATTAACCCACAGCATGTGCTCAAACTGTTGCATCAGTGCTGGTTTGGAAGTCTTAGACATCCTCATCACATCCCCTCCATTGTGCTAACCATTCATTTGGATGATCATCGTAATGTTGCGTTAACCAAGCCAAATACATAAGGCTTTCATCTACAAACGGTGCGAGGCTGTGTCCTAGTGAGTACATTTCTGGTAATGTGAACCACCCCACTCCGATCACTTCATCGCACGCAGGTTTAAGTTCGCCAGACCACTGATCGCAGCAAAAAACCTGGACGCGCTGTTGGCCCAGGTATGTGTGGCATAGTTCGCGGAACCTATATCCTTTCAGTCCCACAGCTTTTTTTAGCTCTCGACAAGCTGTGTCGATGGGCTCTTTGTCGTCTGGACCCATGTTTCCGCCAGGAAAAACCCATATTCCGCTAGCGGCATCGGTAAGCGATCTCTGTGATAACAGAAACCGATTTTCTTGTCTTAAGATTACCCAAACGACCTCATTCATTCTCGTAGCCCCCTTCTAGCATACGAAACGAGGACTTCCACAGTATTTATACACCATGGATTAGAGTATTTTAGGGCTTATCTGTTGTCGCCATCTCCCTTTAGCGTTCCACGCTGTTTGCGTCCCGCAAGGTTTTCTATATTGGCGACATAGATTTCTTCTAGAGTAAAACCACATCTTCTTGCAATTTCTTCGATGCACGTCATGATGTGTGATAGATGATTGGGGATATCCGTGTGATGCCCCCGCTCACATACTCGACAGTCGTGTTGGTAGTACCACTGTTCTAATGATGTTGCAACAGCAGTCGCATGGCGATTCATATGCAAGGCCAGACGAGGAAAGGGAAGTCCACGAATTTGTTGTAAGATGGAATGCCCACGCATTTTATACATCATCTCAAGATCGAGGTCTGTGTCGCAACAGATATTGGCGGCATACCAACAGCAGTCACCCAATTCCTTCGTGATAGCAGCTATACGATCTGGTGTCATTTCCCAATCTGCGTCACGGATGAGTTTCTTTGTCTTCTCTGCGACTTCGCCACATTCACCGACGATGCCAAGAGCAGGATACAACATGCGACTATTCTCAGCCCTTAGATAGATAGCTGTGCTTCTCGCTTTTGCTTGGTACTCTTTCAAGTCCATTATTCGTCTCCGGTTTCTTCTTCGTCTCCCACCTCGTGCTTACCGAGTTTCATGGTCGGTTGCCACTTGGCGTTCTGGTTATCCGTTGCATAAAATTTGTACGGGTCGTCGAGTGTCTCAAGCGACCAATCGGCTAGTCCCTGACTTACAGCTTCGTCGGCTGTATAGATTGTATCATGCGAGCACAACTCTTCGATTTTTGCCATAGTGATACGCGGCCTCGCTGGCTTCATGCGACTGAAATATATCTCATACATTCTCCTACGCATTTTTGCTGTGTACTTTGCCCACGCCTCGACAGATTTGCACGTACCAACCAGACCCTCGAAACCATCGTGAATCATGAATGTACAATGCGGCGCTACGATGCGGGAATCACATGCTTGGATGATGATCGACCCCATACTCATTGCGTGACCCCAACAGATGCCGTAGATATGCGCAGTTGAAGCTCTGATTGCGTCGTACATGGACATGCCATGATACCAATCGCCTCCAAGATTATTCATATGGATGACAATTGGTTGGGTGCTGGAAATACGGTTTAGATGCGTAATGGCTTTAATGAAGAATTCCGACATTTGACAATCGGTGCCAGACTCCCCCTCTGAGTGTGTCATCTCGGCATCGTGTGATCCGACATGGATCATTCTTTTCGAGGATAGATAGCTATAGTCGAACCATCTGTCAATATCTTCTTTTACGTAATTAGCCATTACTTCAACCTTTCCTTACCAGTTTGGTTCATGTAGAATAGACCCCCTAGCATTTTTTGCGCATCACCCTGTTCGGCTACGATATGTGGAATACCATGCCATCGTAGAAATGCGTGAATTCGTTCTGCGATTTCGTGCGCCTCTGTCTGGTCCTGAAAACGAATACCGTTGTCCATAATTGGCCTGGGTCTGAGGTAGATCACCTGACTGTATCCTTCGATATCCTCCAGCACACGTTTGTATAGTTTGGCTAAGTGGATACGAAATCTAGCGTCCATCTTCCCTCGGTTATGGAACATCATGTAGATGTACGACAAGAATGTGGGACAGTCTGATATCACGATGTTCGCTTTTGACGCTGCGTTTTCTTCCCGTGCTCGCTGCGAGTACCACAGCATGAACTGATCCATAGCGTCTGGGTGGCGATCATACTTCTGAATGAATGACGTAGCATACTCTAAGACATGGAACGAGTTGGCCTTCAGGCGGGTGTTCAACAGATGACTCAGAGCCTTTGCTGTTTCTGTCTTGCCAGAGCTAGGGGCTCCGCAAATACCTATTTTCTGACGGAAGAAATCCCAGGCTGCTAGTGGACATTCTCGTAGTTCGACACCAAAGACTTCTCCAGCGGTTGGGGGCATTCGCCCGTTGGTTGATTCGATTTCAAGTACAGCGAGTTTCATTGGAGATTTGATGGTGTCAAGCGTTACTACGAATCCTGATTCGTTAGTTTTGATATGGTATCTTTTCTTGACAACTTGTAGCTTTCGGTCGGCGGTGAGAATTGCAGCGGTTTCTGGATCGATGTTGCGATTTTCTTCAGTGCGTCGTCCGCTGCTTTTGTCGCCGCTTTTGCGGGTCAGTTGGATTGCACCAACAGTATCGCCCTTTTCGGCGGTGGTGCGGATACGCAACTTTGGGTTAAGATAGTCGTCCTGTAGATCAATTGCTGCGCCTTGGGTTTTCGCTCCAAGGAATTTAAGCATATGCGGAGTACTCTCATATGGAAATATGTACGATCGTTCGAGTTCAATTGTCATTGTTTGTCTTCTCCGTTTGCGACGGCAGGTCGCAGTAAACACATGTTCCAGCGTTTCCTTCTTTGCCATAACAGTGTGGACAAAGAGTTTTCAATGGGTTGGTGGCTACATGAACAGCAAGGATGACTTCTACACACTGTTCGCACAAACAGATACCTCCACATACTTGTCGCATATTGTCTGTAGATTTGAGCTTTCCGCAGGCGTCACACGTCAGTTGTTTGTCCGACGATGCGTCGGAGTTTTTCCAAAACGAGACGGAAGTGCCCAAAATAAAGCTCAATAAAGTCACCACGAGTCCACGGATATCCATCCATTATCTCCGGTTTACTGCGAATCAGGTCTGCATACTGAGGCATCTCTTCGCACAGTAGAGCCTGAATCTCTTTTTGATCCTCAAAAGTTTCAAGGTCGAAAACAACTGGCACACCAGTAGTTCTTCGGATGCGCCCGTTTAGACCCTCCGAATTTTTACTTGCCTTTGTTTTCGATGTTTGTTCTCCGAGTTCTAACACCGTATCCCAACGTTCAAACAACTGTTGAATCTTGATTCCATTCACGAGATTTTCTCCATGCTATTCATTGTTCTCATTGTCAGAGTTTCTCTTAAAATGTTCCTTGGCCTCTTCGATGCTATCGGTAATCTTGTCCATGTGATCTGCGACTTCATTTGGACTGGAACCGGCGAATGTCAATTCCCAGAAAATACTGGTGATGAAACACCACAGCGTCGGCTCTATCGTCAACCGAAGTCCTGTTTTATGGAAGTCTCGATCAGATTCAACGAATGGCGGATAGCACTCAACTTTGGGCGAGACGCGAATAGGGAGATGGGCAAGATTGTTGACGGGAGTGAATTCGATTCCATACCCGGTGTCCTTTGGGCAGTCATCTCCGCATTCGTGAAAGTCTTGACTAGCCATGGGGCAACCTGGGCCAACCCCGTGGAACGACATGAGATTCGGCAGGTCGGCGATCTTCGGATCATCCCAGTGGTTGGTGTCCTGATCGAGCAGATCAGACAGATCCAATATTGGCTCTTGATCCGTTGGCTTTCCAGTCTTTTTGGTTGTGCGAGTATCGTAATTGAGATGCCAGTACAATTCTAGATATTCCACATCGTCGATGTCGTCTGGGTCGCGGTCGTGTTGAATCTGGTCCCAGAACGCTTTGAATTCGAGCATACCCATTGTCACGAAAATGCCGGGGATCATTGTGTCGGCTTGATTAACTAGGCGAAACAGATCGTACAGTGTGAAGTCTCTATCGACTTGGGTTACTGTCCATTGTAAATCCGTGGGCAAGAAATCCTTGTAGTAGTCTTTGGTCAGATGTATGCCGTCTCTGGATATATCACTCATAGTTCACTCCTAAGTGTTTCGCTGTTTTTTGGATTGTGGGTTCACTTGCTTCGATTCCTACGCAGTCGAGGCCGAGTTGTTCACAGATGATTGCTGTTGTTCCGCTTCCGATAAACGGATCGAGTACACGACCATGGGGGCGACAGTGACCCTCAACAATACGATTCACGAGCGCTTCTGGTAACTGGGTCGGCAACCATTTTCTTCGTTCCTTGTATGTGCCACAGACCCGAGGAATTTCCCAGATATTCGGGGGCATTTTACCACCCTTCGCAGCTCTTTTGTCTTTGTATATTGTTTGCCGGGCGCTGGGTATCTTGACCTTGTTGGGTCTGACATACTCCGAATTAAGCCAATATACAGGTCGGTAGCACAGGGCATATTTCCCTCTGGTCGTTTGATCCTGCCCAAACGTGTAGTACCACTGTAATCTTTGAATCAGTGGGAGTCCAACGGCGTCTATGGCATTTTCGACAGCCTGGGTCCATTTCTCGTTGAAGGTGAAGAAAATCGGACCCTTGGTCAAATCAGCCATCATGCCGAGCCAGATGCGCAGATTGGCCTCATACTCCCATGGTTTTTGACGATCCTTGAAGCCCTCGTATTTGAGACCGATATTGTCGGGGGGGTCAGCTACTATCAAATCGATCCTTCCGAGGTTCACCGCTGGGATTGATTCAAATCGTCCATGGATCAGCTTAATCATCTAACCTAGCTCCACCCTGCGTCTGTCCGAGTGTTTCGTCTGCCTCTTCCTTGGTTCAGGTGGGGGATCGCCCCAAGGACGCTCCATACGCTTGCGTACAGCGTTCAGGGCGTCCTCAAATCCCGGTGGGGTACCGTGGGCACCCTCGGGCACTCCGTGGCTCTCAAAGCCCTTACAAGCCTTCTCAGCGAGCCTCTTTGTTTTGTACTCACCGACCTTATCACCCGTGGCGGTATCTATCACAGCCCACTGGTGAACGTAGGGTAGAGTGTTTTTCTTCACAACAAACTTTTGCATACCCCATTATACGTGCAAGTAGGGGGTTTGTTCGAGAAAAAAGAAAAAAAGTTGGAGCGCTTTTGCCGAAATGGACTCTCTATATATATGGAGGGGAGTTTTTATCGGACGTTAGGTATCGGACGTAATTGTGTATAACTTCGAGGGAGATAGAAATGAGCGACAAGAAAACTAAGGTTGGATGCAGTTTGAGCATCCAAGGAACAGAAAAAGCCAATGCCAAGGCACTCGACGATCTCAAGATTCCTGATCCAGAACCGGCTGTGGGCAAGCAACTGATCGAGGATGTCATGGAAGAGGGGTCAAAGGATGACAGTAAGCCAGGAAATTCTTAACGAAGCATATCCGATCATAAAGCGACTAGCTGCATCTCGTAGCGCTAACGGTGCGTTTGCGTATTATGAGAACAGCGACATCGGCCAGGAAGTGTGGAGAATGTGCTTGGAAGCCCTGGAACGGTACAATCCCGACATAGGGCCTATTGAGAATTACCTAGTACGCCATGTCACCAATCGACTCAAGAATCTCAAGAGAGACAACTATTTTCGTCCAGGTTCAGATGTCCCTAGTTCTGGTCTGGCCAAGACTCGGATGAACTTGGTAAATGCATTGCCGCTTGGTGGTGGTGATATTGCCGAACAGGGTGTGCTTCTGGGCTCGACTCCAATCAACATCGATCCGGTGAATTATCTATTGTGTGATGAAACTCTGACGTATATCAGAGAGCGGATACCAGAGCACCTGAGTGATGCATTCGAGGATTTGATTGGCAACAATCGTATTCGCCGTCCTATTGTTGAAGAAATACGCCAAAAGGTGGTCGAGATTCTAGCCGAAAGGGAGGACAATGTCAGACGCCAAGAATAAAAGATTGTCTTCTAACGCCGAAGCTCTGAAGATTCTTGCCGATTGTGTCAAGCAGGGACTTACAGACAAGAAAATCCAACAGCGATTGGCTCAGGAGTGCGGATACAAATGGGCTCTAGACACCATTGGTCGCAGACGCCGCGCTATGGGTGTATTCAAGGGTGCTGGAAAAAAGCCTGTTGACACCAGTGTTGTGGATGGGCCGGTATTAACAGTGCCGCCGCCTGGACTATCTGACACAGAAAAGGGTAATTGGTTTAGAGATCAGTTCAAAAAGACGCATCTTTACAAGACAATCAAACGACAGTTCGAACCAGAAGAAGTAGATATGTATATCGAAGACTTTGGTTTGCTATGCTGTCAGTTTGAAGATATCGTGATCAGTGAGTTCATGCAGGTGGACGACTTCCTGAAGCACAGGATTCTCGTGGATCGGCAGTTGATAATGTGTCGTTCTTTGCAAAGAGAAATTGCGGATTTGCAAATGTGGTTCGTCGCCAATCCCAAAAGGGACGATGAAGATAAGGACTCTACTAAGTTCCGCATCTTGCAACAAAGGCAATTGGATGATAAGCACAGGTACCTCAAGGTGGTCAACGATCGCTACGACGCACTGGTCAAGGAGAGGCAGAAAATCTACAGTAGTTTGGCTGCTACTCGTAAGGACCGTATTGATGAACTCAGGGGAGGCAAGGAAACTTTCTTGGAACTGGTTGGGAGGTTGCAACACTCGCAGGACGAAAGAGATCGGCAAGGGCGTTTTGCTGAGTTGACGAAGTTATCTGCTGAAGATGTCAAAAAAGAGTTTCGTCAGCCAGTGGAGTTCCCAGATGGAAGTATTGAACCAATCATGATGGATGCGGATACGAACTTTGGGGAGGATGAGAATGAATAAATGTGCTCTATACATACCGCGCCCTGGTGGTGCATCTAAGATGATCCAAAATGGCTATGTCGATGCGCTACGCCATCTTGGTTGGAAAGTATACGTGGGTGATCCAAAAACAAAGTTGGGTTGCATCAAACTGATCGAAGAGTATGGTGTCCGCTTGATTATGACCCATTCTCGCTATGGCATGAGACAACTGCCAATTGATGTTATTAACACCAATCAGGTTGTGGTGTTCGTTGATGCTCTTCCGCTTAACGATGGTGACTTGGGTATTGATGGTCCATACGAAATGGCTCATAAGAACGAGCCCAATATTGTCAATGCCATTGAGTCTGTTGTTGTACATACAAGGATAGAGCCCCATTTGTGGGCGAACTATATGTCTCTTTGGGGTGAGAATGGAATTGATATTCTACACACTCCAGCGGCGGGCAATATGATGCGGGCCTTGCCACCCAGTTGTGCAACACTTACCGACGTTGCTATGGTCGCCAACTTTGCACATAGACAAGGCATTATGAAGCATCTGATTGAACCCTTGTTCCAGCGACTAACCCTTTTGGGGCATTCGTATCAAGCTTTTGGTGATGAGATTTGGGCGATGGCGGGTTTGGCCCACAATGGCCCACTTGCTATTGACGATAAGCAGAACAGATTGGCTCATGTGTATGCGACCGCTCGCGTATGTCCAAACGTACATACCGAACAACAGGTTGGTCTTCAGGCTGGTGTTAACGAGAGGTCGTTCATGATTCCTTTGTGTGGCGGGCTACAAGTATCTGACAACCCGTTGGTGTCAAAGTATCTTGGAGAGCATTGTGTTGTTGCTTCGAGTGTAACAGATTTCATGAACAAGGTGGTCGGATTGGTTGAGGATAAGTCACCGCGTTTTGAAAAAATTCGCGCTGGTGTGGAATATGTCTCTCGCAACCATACGTATTTCAATCGGTTGGTCGATTTGTTTCAGGCGGCTGGTCTGCAAGAGCAGGCAACCAGTACGGCAAATGAAGGACAGAGAAAGGCAGTTAGGCATTGTTGGGAAATAGATGCCCGACTAAGTGCCGAGGAAAGGGGAGTACCTTATGAGTCGAAAGTCATCGGAACGGCGTAGTCTTGGTAGGCGAATAGCTGGTGTAACCATGCCCATTGGTCGCAAACGGATGAGGTGGGGTCGGAATTGGCCATGTCTGTGTGGGAGTGGGAAAAAGTACAAGGTTTGTTGTCTTAGCGAGATTGATTCTCTTACGGAATCGGACGACAATGCAAGTGTAACCAAGTTGCCAGAAGACATTCAAAAGATGATTGACGCCCATCGCAAAGCAGAAGAAAAGACAAAAGGCAAGTTGAATGGAGGGAAGAAAAGCTATGAGTAAGACAGCACTGATCACAGGAACAACAGGACAGGATGGTAGTTATCTTTCAGAACTGCTACTAGACAAGGGGTATAAGGTCCACGGATTGATCAGGCGGTCTTCCGTTGATACCACAGAACGTATTGCCCATTTTCAGAATCACCCAAACTTCGAGTTGGTCGATGGGGATATTACTGACGCCTCGTGTATGCATCGTTTGATTTCTGGTATCCAACCAGATGAGGCCTACAACTTGGCGGCTATGAGCCATGTTGGCGTGTCGTTTTATCAGCCCATTACTACATGTCAGATTGCTGCGCTGGGGCCTCTCCATATGCTTGAAGCAATTCGTCAGTCTTCGCCCAATACTAGATTCTATCAGGCAAGTACATCCGAGCTATTTGGTGACACTCTCATCTCGCCACAGAATGAGGGTTCAGAAATGCTGCCCAATTCACCATATGCCGCAGCCAAACTATACGCTCATCAATTGGTTGGCCTTTATCGTCGTGCTTATGGTATATTCGCCTGTGCTGGGATTCTCTTTAATCACGAATCAGAGCGTCGTGGTGAGGATTTTGTCACTCGTAAGATTACCAAATATGTAGCAATGCTTCAGAGTTGGATGGATACTCACGACGGGTTTCCGAAGAAGGACGTAGATGTTTGTCCGTTAGCTCTTGGCAATATCGAAGCTAAAAGGGACTGGTCTCATGCTGAAGATATGGTTCGTGGTATGTGGCTTATGATGCAACACTCCGAGCCCAATGACTACGTGTTGGGGTCTGGTGAGTCACACACGGTCGAGGAATTTTTGGCACTAGCTTTTGGGTCGATTGGTCTTGATTATAAGGACTATGTGGTTATTGATCCCAAGTTCTATCGTCCTGTAGACGTCAATTTACTTCACGCTGATTACAGTAAAGCAGAGCGGGAGCTTGGATGGAAGCCCAACATTCGTCTCGGCGAGTTGATTGATCGCATGGTGCAGAGTGATTACAGAGCGGAGATCGAATGCCGCGTCTAATTCTGCCAACATACACTGTTATTAGGGACACCCGTGAACAGGAGGGGCACGGGTGGTTCTTTAATGCGCACATGCCGGATCGTCGTCCTCCGAAGTGTGCGGGGATGATTGTGGACACAGTACAGACTGGGGATTATAGTCTGGTGGGATACACCGACATCTTGGCTATAGAACGCAAGTTTGCTTTTTCTGAACTGTGGGGTAACTACAGCGCCAAAAAGCGACCCGCCTTTGAGGCAGAGATGGAGCGTATGTCTAAGATTAAACATGCGTACATAATTGTGGAATCGTCGCTGACTCCTGATATTCTTGAGCTATCCCCACCACAGTTTTCCAAGGGTGTCCCTGGTAAGTCTCTTGTTCGGTGGTTAATGTACCTGACCGCCAAGTACGGTGTGAACATTATACCCGCAGGACAATGTGGTCGCAAGATTACTCAGATGATTTTCGAAGAGGTCGTCAGAGTCGAAAAGGATCGCTGGGTTCATCAAGAACCAAAGCCAAAGTCGGGGGGAGATTGCCTTGGATGCTAAGACTAAGGTAAGGTTGGATGATCTGCTTCATGGAGATCAGGGTAAGTACGGGCATCTTTTCCCGTATCGTGATCGTGTGCCAACAATTGGCAGACACATGTTTACCGATCTCAAGCAGTCAAAGGAACCGCTTGATCAAGTTGTCATCAAGCGAATGCTTGACATCAGGTATATAGGCTGGACAGCAAAGGTGATACTGGGCATTGACTTATTCCCGATCCAGATCGCCACCCTTCAGATGATGTGGAACACACCGTTCCCGATGCTGATTGCATGTCGTGGTGGTAGTAAGTCGTTTATGCTTGCTATCTATGCTGTGTTGAGAGCCATACTTGACCCAGGTGCTAAGATCGTTATCGTTGGTGCTGGTCTGAGACAAGCCCGTTTGGTATTCAACTACATCGATACCGTTTGGAGTAGCGCTCCCCTTCTCCGCAATATTGTCGGTGGCGGAAAGAAGGCTGGCCCAAGACAGAATGTGGACCTGTGCTACTTCCGTGTTGGTGACTCAATCATCTATGCGCTGCCCATGGGCGATGGTACTAAGATCAGAGGTTTTCGCGCCAACGTGGTTATCGCAGATGAGTTTGCTTCTATCCCTGAAGATGTGTTCGACGTGGTGGTTCGAGGTTTTGCTGCTACTGCAAAGACGCCAGTTGAGGAAGCTAAGAAGGCTGCTTTCGACCGACAGTTGGCGAAGCTAGATTTACCCGACGACGTGAAGAGGCAGATAACGACAGACGATGGCAAGATGCACGGTAACCAGATTGTCTATTCTGGCACTGCCTATTATGCATTCAACCACTTTGCCAAGAAATATGAGATGTGGCAAAATATTATTCAGAGCAAGGGTATCCCAGAGCAGGTGTCACAGATTTTCGGTGGAGAGAATTTGGTTCCAGATGGATTCAACCACAGGGACTATGCTATCATCAGAATTCCTCATACGCATCTCCCAGAAGGGCTGTTGGACAAGAGACAGTTGGCTCACGCCAAAGCAACTCTGCCACGCAATATCTATCTGATGGAATACGGCGCAGTCTTCGTCAAGGACTCCGATGGATTCTTCCCTCGTAGTTTGATTGAGGGATGCACTGTCGGGCCGAATCAGCCAATAGAAACGCCGGATGGTGCCGTGACGTTTACTCCATTGATGAGGGCTCAACCCGATCGCAAGTATGTTATGGGCATTGACCCTGCTGCCGAAAGAGACAACCTGGCTGTCACCATAACAGAAGTGTGGGCCAACCACTATCGTGTAGTCTACTGCTGGGCCGTGAACAAAAAAGAATTCATCAAGCGCAAAAAGCGGGGATTGGTCACAGACGATGATTACTACGCCTACTGTTGTTCGAGGATTCGTGAGATTGTCAAAATGTTCGGTCCTGTACGGATTGAAATGGACAGTCAGGGTGGTGGATATGCAGTAGCCGAAATGCTTCGAAATAAGAAGCTGATGGATGTTGAAGGTGGAGATTTCCCCATCTATGAGGTTATCGACTTTGATGATCCCAAAGAAACTGATGGCGAAACAGATGGACGCCACATCCTCCATCTCGTCCAGCAAAGTTCTGAGTACAACCAGAACGCCAATATTGCTCTCCACAAGAGCCTTGAGACTCGTACCATGCTGTTCCCGGCATTTGATAGTGTGAAGATGTATGCAGCTATTGAGGCTGAGAAGTCCGCTGGTGTTATTTTCGACACATTTGAAGAGAATGTGTTCAACCTGGAAGAATTAAAGAATGAGCTTTGTACTATCCAGATGAGCGAAACTGCGACAGGCAAAGAACGATTTGATACCCCGCAGGTGGTTCAGCCGGGGGCGGTTGAGGGTCGTGCCCGCAAGGGGCGTCTACGGAAAGACCGCTATACGGCACTCCTGTTGTCTCACAAGTATATTTACGATACACATGTGGCTACTGGGACAGATGTTGATTATGAGGATGTACCAGGGAATATCGCCAAGCGACTGAAGCCCGGCAAGAATGAAGCTATGTACCAAGGGCCAGGAGTCGGTCGGATGAGAAATGCCCAAGATACCCGTCAGGGTGGGGTTTTTAGGGCGGTCAAAAAGGGTAAGCGAATCTAGGTTCAGTGGTGTATAATCAATTGAACCGCGTTTGCATCGTAATGCTATTGATTCTATAAGGGGGCAAAAATGGCAGCAAAGAAACCCGGCAGTCGAAAGCCGAAAACCCCAGCCGAGGGGCGTTTGTACACCAAGGGTGTAAAAAGTATCACGGAACACAAGCTTCCAGATACATGCCATGCAAGTCATGGACTTCCTCATCGAACTATCGCCGCAGACGTAAATCTCCGCAGTGGGCACAATAGACATGATCACAATGCTAAACGCCCGAACGATAAGCTACCGACAGAACACGCCGAGATTCTCATTGCCTGCCAAGCCATTTATCGCAAAGTGGGTATGGTCCGCAATATCATCGACTTGATGACAGACTTCGCGGCAGAGGGATTGGAGCTACAGCACACCACAAAAACCCAAGAACGATTTTTCCGCGAGTGGGCACGACGTGTCAATCTTCAGGGCAGGGCACACGATTTTATGAAGCTTCTCATGCGGGATGCCAATGTGATCGTCCGTCGCAAGAATGCCTTTATTACCAAGCCCGCTGTCAAAGAGATGACGAAAGGTGGCATGAGTGGCCTCACTACGCTTGATGAAACCAAAGTCGCTGATACGCCCGAGAAGATCAAAACCACGAAGAAGAAAACCAACCGCCGAGAAATTCCTTGGAAATACACGTTTCTGTCTCCGGTGGTTATCGAGAAGATTGGTGGAGAGGTCGGTCGCTTTTTCGGTTCAGATTCACTGGGGATGCGCATTCCACATTCTCTGTCGAATGCAATCAAGAGACCTACGTCCGATGCCGAGAAAGCATTTGTCTCTGAACTTCCGCCCGAGGTAATCAAGGCTGCAAAGAAGAGTGGCACACTAATCGCTCTCGACATGGATAAAATCTACGTTGACTACTACAAGAAAGACGACTGGGAGGATTGGGGCACCCCATTCCTCTACGGCGTTCTCGAAGATGTGATGTTCAAAGAGAAGATGCGTCTAGCTGATATGGCAGCACTTGACGGTGTGATCAATGTCATTCGTCTATGGAAGTTGGGCAAGTCTGATCAGCAAATTCTTCCCACAGCAGCGGCGGTAGACAAACTGATCGATATTCTTCAACACAATACTGGCGGCGGGGTCATGGACCTTGTATGGGATGACATGATTGACCTTACGGTTGAATATCCTCCGACAGACAAGATTCTTGGCGCAGAGAAATATGCTGGAGTCAACGGGGATATTGTTCGTGGTATCGGTATTCCAGACTCCCTAGTTGGTGGAGTCGATCTCGGAACACGCAATGCCTCGTCGGCCTTCGTTCAGTTAAAGACCCTGGTCGAAAGACTTGAGTACATTCGAAACGCTGCAATCCGATGGATGGAAGGTGAACTCCGTCTGGTAGCTGACGCCATGGGATTCAAAAACATTCCTGCGATCAACTTCGGAACCATGTCGTTGCGAGACGAAGCAGCAGAGAAGCAGTTGATGATCCAACTACTGGATCGTGGCATTGTCTCGTCTGAGAAGGCTTCCGAGGTATTCGGGACCAACTACATGATTGAGCTTGAGAGAATGAAGTCCGAACAGGGTATCAGAGAAGAGGGCAATGGCGTGCTAGAAAAGGCTGGTCCGTATTATCGTCCGGGTTCTGTCATGGAGAAGCAGAACGAACTGTCCATTGAACTCGAAAAGGTTAAGCAGGGGTTCAAGCGAGATAGCACCTACCCAAAGAGGGGTAAAGACGGGGAAGATGGTGACGACAATGGTGGCGGCGACAACCCAAGCGGTGATCAGCCAAATGACGATGGAGATAATGCGCCTGGACGACCACCGTCAAAGAAGGAGACTTCGCCACGAGACGAACGAACTCCAAAGACTCTGTCGGTACTGAATGTCGTAGCAGAAGGATTGCTGGACCGTGTTGATATATTGGTGGATGACACATACCTAGAACAGCACAAGGTCAAGAACATGCGATCTCTCACCAAGGGGCAACGGGTTGAGTTAGAGCGGACCAAGCGTGGCATCTTATCTGTCTTGCGTCCTGGTGATGACCCGACAAAAGAGATGATAGCCGAAAGGCTAGGCACAGCAGGGAAGGTAGCTCGTCGCATGGAAGCTTGTTTTTGTGATCTGATGGCAGAATTGACATTATCTACCAACAAAGTACCAACTGCCAAGGAACGTCGTATGCTAACTGCATTAGCGTGGGCAAGTGTAATTAAGGGGGAATAGCGATGGCAATTGTGAATTTTTCACTGGATACTGGAACTCGACAGGCTGTTTTAACTATCAATGGAATTTTGGTTCCTGCGACAGATGTTTGTATTGATAAGTATGTTTTCGATAATGAGGAATTTATCAGGTTCTCTTATACAATCGAAAGCACGGGCATCGACGGAATGAAGGAAAGGCGACAGTTTTACCTTCCTTGTCCAGAAGAGCTTGCTGTGGAGGCTCATGCGGGTCTCAACGACGAAGGACTGGCTTCCAAGGTGCTTCACGATGATGAACAGGCTAAGGCTGACGTGATTGATTTTTTCAAGCGTGACCGTAAGTAGCGATGGTGTCAGTGCGACTCTGTTGGTGAAAGGTCTTTTTATCCGGTGAGTTGTAGTGTACTTTCGATCAATGGTTGTGTATAATTCATATGATGGGAGATTTTATGCGAACATATCAAGCTGAAAAAGATGCTGGAATTGATTTCCAGATGAACAAAGCCGGAAGTTCTTCTTCGTTCGTAACGGCGAAGGTCCGGGTTGGCGACATCGAGAAATACTTCGATGGTATGTCTGTCGCTGAACTGGTCAGAACTACATCTACTGTGCAGAGCGTAGAAGAGCTTCTCGGTCAGGAACAACCTGATCTAGCTTTGATCGTCGCAATTCTGGTCAGCACAGGCTGGAATTTGAATGATGACGTTTTCACACCTGAAGAGGTCTGGAAAGCCCGGTTATCTCCGCTTCATAAGCCAATGAATGATAATCATCAGGCGGAAAAAATTCTGGGCCATATCGTTCAGACCAGGGCTCTCGACAAACTTGGGAACGCCATTGATACCGATGATGGGGAAACTCCACCAGCGGAATTCGATATTGAAGTAGCTGGCGTCCTATATAGGGCATTTCCAGAGTTGTCCGAGCGGATCGATGAAATTATCGCTAAAGCCAAGGCTGGCGAGATGTTTGTGTCGATGGAGGCTTGGTTCCCCGATTTTGGTTATGGTCTGATTGACCCCGCTACTGGCGAGACGAAACTGATCGAACGTGCCGAAGGCACCGCATTTCTCACCAAACATCTACGGATTTATGGTGGTAGTGGGGAGTATCAGGGATACAAGGTCGGTCGGGTACTAAAAGACATCATTTTCGGAGCACAGGGGTTTGTTGATACTCCTGCCAATCCTGAATCTGTGATAAAGGTCGCAGCTGATAAGGTAGCTGCTTCGCGTGTTTTTGTTAATGCTGAACTGAACGAACTATCGGAAGGGGGTGTAGAAGACGTGGACGAAAAACAATTGAAGGAACTTCAGGCCAAGCTCGAAGAGGCTCAGGCGAGCCTAGAGGGTAAGGAAAAAGAGGTTGCTGAGTTGCAGGAGGCAGCGAAGGAGTTCGCGGCCAAAGATTACGATGGGCAGATTGCTGCTCTGACTGAGAAGGTCGATGGACTTACTGCAAGTGTGACAGAGGCATCTGAGAAGGTTGAGGCTGTTGAATCGGCGAAGGCTGAACTTCAGAAGCAACTTGATGAGGTAACTGAGCGCGCAGAGAAGGGCGAAGCGGAGCTAGATGAAATTCGCAAGACCGAGACTGCTCGTGATCGCATGGCAAAGCTAACGGAGGTCAAGAAGGTTGATGACGAAGAGGCGACACTCGCCGAGCTTCGTGAGATGACTGACGAGACGTTCGAAGTTGTGCTGAAGTATGCCGGTGAAGCCAAATCTGAAGAGACCGCAAGCGACGAGTCGGAAGAGAAGACTGACGCTTCGGAAACTGATGAGAAAGGGGAGGCGGCGAAGGAAGAGGAAGCAGAGCAAGCTGAGGCGGCTCTGGATACTGTGGAAGAAGATGACAGCCCTGAATTCAATGCGTCGGAAGATGTTGCGAAGTCGGAAGCTGATCAATGGATGTCAACGGCAAAGGCGCTATGTGGGCGCAAAGAAGAGAAAGACGAAGGGGGTGAATAGGGATGGCTTTGAAACCAGATCGTGAGTATAACGAGGTTACCGACATTACCAACTTTTGGACAACAGTAGCGGCTGAAAAGGGTGGCTGCGCTGGTGTTGTGACACAAGGTACGGGTGCTGCAATCGGACAGAATATTGTCGATGAAGCAAACGTTGTTGGCTATGTCGCAGACCCCTCGGGCGTAATCGCCAAGGGCATTCTGCTTCAGACGGTAACAGCAGCTATGAGTGCAACGAGAGACTTCCCGAATTTCGAGAATGGTGAGATTCGGCCAAGTGACAAGTGTACTCTAGTGAAGAAGGGCTTCGTAGTTACGGATATGATCCCATCAGGTGTTACACCATCTGTTGGCGATTCGGCATATCTGGCTGCAAGCGGGATGATTAGTTCATCGCAGGCTACTGGTGCTCCGCAGGTTGGTCGTTTTGAGACGACTAAGGACTCAGCAGGGTTTGCGCGGGTTTCGATTGATATTACATAAGGGGGTGAAGAAGAATGAAGCGTAACATAAGAAAACCAACACCTGAACAGGTTGAACTTCTGAAGCGTACCGGGTCTGCCAATAAGACCGAGGCTCTGGAAGCGATGCATTCTCTGGCTCAGGCTCTACAAGTTCCTCTACGTTCGGCATTGCTTGATGGCGACATCTTGGGCGGAATCTTCGCACCTGAAGTTCTGGACCCGAGTGCTACTGCCGAATATCCGCTGGATTTCTATCAGACAGCACAGGAAAGTGACTACGTGGCGTATATGATCCCGTCCGAAGGTGCTTTGCCACAGCGTACCATCACCGGTGACGCAGTGACGATCAACACCTACGATGTGGGTAACGCCATTGACTGGCCGCTGAAGTATGCGACATCTGCACGCTGGAACATTGTTGCTCGTGCGATGGAAGTGCTTGAGGCCGGTTTCGTGAAGAAGATGAACACGGACGGTTGGCGTGTCATCATCGCTGCTGGTGCAGGGCGTACCGACTACTCTGGCGGGGCTCCGCTAGTGTACGACAGTGCCGCAACTGTTGGTCAGTTCACGAAGCGTCTCGTGTCTTTGATGAAGACGACTATGACTCGTCTCGCTGGTGGAAACAGTTCTTCGGCCAATCGCGGTCGTCTGACTGATCTCTACATCAGCCCAGAGGCTCTCGAAGACATTCGTGAGTGGGATGCTGATGAAGTTGACGACGTGACTCGTCGGGAAATCTTCACCGCTGGTGAGGATGGAGGCCCGATGGCTCGCATCTATGGCGTCAATCTGCATCCGTTGGACGAGCTTGGCGTGGGCCAGGAGTTCCAGACATACTTCGCAACGCTGGGTGTCAGTATGGGCACGGGTGACGAGGAAGTTGTTGTGGGTCTCGATCTGTCGCACGGTGACTCGTTCGTAATGCCGGTCAAGCGGGAACTTGCCATCTTCGAGGATGACATGCTCCACAGGCGTCAAAAATCCGGATTTTATGGCTGGCAAGAACACGGTTTTGCGGCTCTTGACGGACGGCGCGTTTTGCTCGGAAGTTTCTAAACTACTGTAAACAAAGGACTTACGTCTTTTGATCGATACGAGAGGGGAGGGTAAAACCTTCCCTCTCTTTTTTATTGGACCAAAATTTTCCGTAAAAACCTGCCTTTTGTCGTCGATGTTACGAAACAAAACACCAAGTCGGACGTATAATAGAGTATGAGACCAGCGAATATTGACGAAGACAAAATGATCGATCTATACGTCAACCAAAAATTGACGGCAAGGGCATGTTCTAAGATATTGGGTGTCGGTGAAGCCGCCGTTAGCCGTCGCCTGAAGAAGCTGGGCATTCCTGTCAGACCATCTAACAGAGGTCTGATAACAAACATCTCGGACAAACAAGTTGTTGATCTATATTGCAAACAGTTATT
>Ga0233411_10000221_pt1 | contig 18769 bp, 24 predicted proteins | sample Na_anoxic_2_MG_FD_179799 | JGI IMG/M metagenome (GOLD analysis project Ga0233411, IMG submission 179799) | Seawater microbial communities from Saanich Inlet, British Columbia, Canada - Na_anoxic_2_MG | ecosystem: Environmental > Aquatic > Marine > Inlet | place: Canada: British Columbia...
TATGAACAAGATGAACCAATTCCTACGCATTGCAAATGCGAGACTCAAAAAGACATACCCTAACAAGCAACAGCGTAGAGCGTGGGCAGCTAAGATGTATGTAAGATGGCTAAAGCGACAGGAATAATGCTCACAGCTATGTACAGAATAAGGGTAAAACCTGACGATATAGCACACAAAGTAAGGGTAAAACCTTACAATTATAGGCGCACACATAAAAAAGTAGGCGCAAACCTTAATACCAAATAAAAATGAGAGAGATACTACTGGAGATGTATGAGAAACTTTGGAACGCTGACAAGGATAAGTTTACTTGGTATGCTATAGTAAAAGATTCTCTGGATAAATTAGAAACCAAAGATGATACAGAACGATAGGGTTTTGTGTTTTTAATAGAACATTATGTCAAGTAAACTGCACAAGATGCTTGACACCTTTAACACCAAAGAGAAATGATAACACTAATTGTACTTACACTTATGCTTGCTGTCTTGTTTATGTATCTAACCGGTAAAGGAGAACAGCAATGAAAAGGATGAAACAGTTTATGCGCATAGCAATGGCAAGGCTACGCCCTATCTACAAACACCCCGCTCAACGCAGAGCGTGGGCTGCAAACATGTACAGAAGATGGCAAGAAAGAAAGAATGGACACTCTACAAAGAAGTAGAGGGAATGAAGTACCCCCAAGAGGACTTGAACATCGAGAGACATTGGAGGATAATGGTAAGGTACGCATTGTGCAAGCACCAGAATGTTAAGGAGGCATCCAAGGAACTAGGGGTAACACCCCGCACAATATTCCGGCTCATCAACAGGTGGGATATTGAGTGGAGACTTCCAGATCTTGAGCCGTTGAAAAAAAAACCAGTGTAACATTTGTTAATTAAATGTGGATACTGTAAATTTGAATCAATTAAATTTTATACTATGTCTAATACTTATCAGTTCAAAACAACGAACATCAAAGGCAAGCAGTACGTTGAGGTTAATCAACGTGTCATTGCATTCCGTACTCTATCAGAGTACAAAAATTTCTCATTGGAAACACAGGTGCTACACCTAGATCCAGAGTCATGTGTCATACAAGCAACCATATCCAATGCGGAAGGAAACGTAGTGGCTCAAGGTATGGCGCAAGAGGACAAGAGTTCCTCTCGAATTAATCAAACCTCATACGTAGAGAATTGTGAAACGTCCGCTGTAGGTAGAGCCCTTGGGTTCTTAGGTATAGGGATAGAGACATCGATTGCTACGGCTGATGAAGTAGGTATGGCTATTGAAAAGCAGAATACCTCAGCGCCTGCTACGAAAGAAAGTCTCAATGAGATATTCAAAAAGTCTGTGGAGTACATAAAGGCAGGTGAGAACAAGCCAGATCGTAACACACGCTTCACTGCGATACAAGACAAATACAAAGGCACCATGACTGCTTCTCAGATTTCTAAGTTAGAGAAGTTAGTATGACTCATGGATGGTTTGAATCTTTAGTCAAGAGAACGGGGAAAAAATACCTATCGTACTCTTCAATCAAGTATGCACTGCAAGACATTGCACTGTTTGAATTATATATGCAAGGCAAGTTGCGTAAGGAATCGGAGGCACTCACATTTGGGAGTGCTTACGATTGCCTTTTGTTTGAGCCTCACAAGTTTGACAATCAGTTTCACGTCATGGATGACACTGAGATTATCAAAGAAGTCGGAGGCAAGAACCCTCGTGTCACGAAAGTGTATAAGGAATGGAAGGCTGAAGAAAAAACAAAAGCAAAAGACAAGACTGTTGTAACCATAGATGACTACCAACAATGCATCGACATGATAACAAGGCTCGATGAATCGAAGGTACTCAACATATACCTGGATGGGGACTATCAAGTAGAGTTCTTACAAGAACTTGAAATCGGCGCGGAGGTAGTCCCTTTCCGTGGTTTCCTTGACTGCCTCGGCAAAGGATTCATAGCAGACAGTAAGTCTTCTCGTAGCGTGAAGGGATTCCCTAGAGATGTACGTGTATTCGGATACGACATTCAAGCATTCCTATACACACACGCATTCGGGGTAAAAGATTTCTATTGGGTAGTGCAGGAGAAAGCATACCCGTATTTACCAGCAGTATATAAAGCATCAGAGGAAACCCTTGACTCTGGTAGACGTAAAGTGGCTCGTGCCTTGAGTATAATCAAGGAACATTATGAGAATGACAAGCCATCTACTACGTTCTTTTTACAAGGGGAAATTTAATCAATACTATTGCTATGTCACAACAACAAAGCAAGGGAGTCTACATGGGATATGTAGGCGAACGCAAAGAGTTTGACAGTGGTGTTATCAAGTATAACATCTCTTTCAAAGAGGATCAATTGGATGAGATGAAGAAGTACCTAACGAGCGCAGGTAATGTGAACGTAGACTTCATCATCAAGACCGATGGAACCGCATTCACTAGTGTGTTTAACCCACGTGCAAACGGGGGAGCGAACACTCAAAGCCAAGCCGCTAAAGCAGTGGCCCAAGGCAGCGACGGATTGCCGTTCTAAATTACTAGTGCAAGGGAGGGGATTCAATCATGTTAAGCAAAACTCCCCTGTTCAAGGGCCCCTCCCTGCATTAATACTTTACATTATGAATGGAAACTTTGGAGATAAAAGAAAGACGGCTGGTGGTCAACACAGTGTGCGCACTTATAATATTAAATACAATAGACGAAAAAAAAGATGGCAACTAAACAAAGGAATAAGCCCAATCTTCAGCGCGAAGCAGAAGGAGGACGTAGAGTGGTGGTACAAGGAAGTGATAGCGAAGAACTGCGTGATATTTTAATCGCTGTATACGGTACACTCAAGCGTGGCTTTGGTAACAACATACTACTAAGCAATGCTGTGTACGTTTCGAATGCAAAGACAGAGAGACAATACCCTATGGTGGTACATGGATCTGGACTACCCTTTCTCGTAGAGAAACCTGGTGTAGGATTCAATGTAGATGTAGAACTATACTTAGTATCGGAGGATGAACTTAAACAATTAGATATGTTAGAAGGACACCCCGATTGGTATAAAAGAAAGAAGCGAGGGGCAGTCACACCCGAAGGTGAAACGCTGTTGCCTTACATATATTTTGCACCCGATGAGTACTACCATAAATCAGAGACGCTTCATGAGTGCTACTAAATATTTTATAGAGATAGGCAGTTGTGATTTCGATACGCTCAACAACTTGGCTGACCAAGGATGGAAGGGTGCTATCGTTGATCCAATTTCTGAGTACCTCAACGCTATACCTAGAAAAAAAAACGTCACATACATTAACTCCGCTGTTGATGTTAGGCGAGGTATAAGAACAATGGATGTGTACAACTCTGATGTTGTTGAAAAAGACCATGACTTTGCAGGCATGAGTGCGTTCAGAGAATATACAAACGAAAAAAACAAAAGCAAAGTTACACCTAGAGAGGTGTCTACTATTACCTATGAGGATGTATGTATGATGGCGAATGTGCCACGCATAGACCTACTCAAGGTTGACACAGAGGGACACGACTTTACTATACTTAAGAGTATAGATTACACAGGCCCATTTCGCCCAGCCTTAATCAAGGTAGAGCACAAGCATCAGCGTAACCCGTACGCTATGGAGTTTTTCCTAAAGGACAAGGGATACAAAACCTGGGTAGAATTAGATGACATTTACGCAATAGATACCAATACATAATTATGGATAAGATTTGCAAGGAGATTTCCAGATCTCTCATGTGCCCTAGTGTACGCGCGCACGTGGATGAGCAACTAGAAAAACTAGCGGCACTCCACACTTCGTTTGGTACTAAAGGTAAGGGTGATACAAGAACCAAGAAGCAACTTAAAGAGGCAGAGTCTGTACTATACAGGGAAATCAAGGCGGTTGCACCGGAGTATTATAAACGAATTATAATTGACAAGTAATGAAGAAGTCTCAACTAAGAGAGATGAACAATACATCTTTCAATAACGATGCGATACCAATGAAGAAACTGCAACCATTCAGAAGAAGTGATGGGCGCATGTTGGTAGGTCGCTACAAAGGTAAAGTCGTTAAAGATTTACCCCAGTCCTACATCAACTGGATGCTCAAGAACATTGAGATGGACTCATCATCTATGAGTTACTTGAGAAATGAGAAACTGATATGACTTAGTATCAAATTGAAAGAAGTATAGAGCAGAACGCTATAACCCTAGCGACCTCTGTGTTCTCGAAGATTAACCGAGCACACAAAGAAAGTTTAAAAATGAGCAGAAGGGATAGAGAGTTAGTGGAAACTAGGCAGATGATATGGGCTTATCTAAAAGAGAACACAAGGCTTACTATGTCCTACATGGGTAGTATATTCAATAGACACCACAGTACTGTGATAGCAGGTCTAAGGGTACACAACAAGAACATGGATGTGTTCAGCAATGGCAAGCCTATTAACCCCTTGTATGTAAGTAAGTATGAAGAGGGTTCAGTTATACTGGATCAGGCGCTCGCCCACACACGTGAGAAAAATAAATCACTAGTGTACCGAGTGGTGTTATACACTAACAATACCGAGACCTTAGATAAGTATGAGATAGTAAACATAACTAAGGTATGACATGGGACTTAAGTGAGAAGCAACCCATACACTACTATAATGTAGACATTATATGGCAGACCAAGCGTGGTAAAAAAATGTATACCAATAAATGGAAAGGCCTAGAGTGTGTGAGCAGAGCGAAAGACCTTAAGGGTTTGAATAAGGATAAGAAAGCATTACATTTCCTTGAGGGTCTTACAAAATTGACTGCTAAGAAACTTAACTTCAGAGTATACAAAATCAATAGCAAAGAGATAGTAGGGTACTCAGAGGTTCACAAAGAAAAAGACTACGACAATGAGTTCAAGTGAGACAATTACAATGTTTCCGTCTGTAACGGATATAGATAACCCACATTACACAACACTAGATGAATCCCTCACACGTATACGTGAAGGAAAAAGTCAAGCCAAGGTCGAGCAAGTTAGAGCAGGCAATAAGGATGTAAAGAAAACCCTGCCTATCGCATTGTTCTCTGGTGTATTTGAAGGCAGAAGAGACAGCCAGATCCTGGGGCATAGCGGTATAATAGTATTGGACTTTGACCATATAGATGTAGAGGATTACAAGTCATTACTTGGCACCGATGATTACATACGTGCCTGTTGGACGTCTCCGAGTGGAGACGGATTGAAAGCACTTGTCCGGGTTACAAATCCCGAGAGACACCGCGATCACTTCCGTGCGTTGCAAGCCTACTTCGATAGAACATATGGACTAGAGGTTGACCCTTCTGGAATAAATCTTTCGCGTGCTTGCTTTGAAAGTTATGACCCAGACCTTGTAAGTAATGAAGACCCTCATGTGTTTGGGTTAATGCTTTCAGAAGGCAGTGAGCATCAAGAGGCAGTACAGCGTGAGGCATACACCGACTACGAGAAGTTAGATATTGTAGTACACATGATACGCAAGGCTGATGATGGAGATAAACATCGTACGCTTTTACGTGCTTCCATATTGTGTGGTGGATACATCGCCGCAGGAAGGATGGAAGAGGACGAAGCACTGCGTGTTATGGAGCGTGAACTTGTACGTAGAGATGTACAAGACATAGACCTAGCACGTAAGACCATGGGTGACGGCATCAACCAGGGTAAGACCATGCCTATCCGTGAGATTATTGATGACGAGAACAAGATTAAAAGAGAGTTCCGAATCAACGATGGAGACATGTCTTTTATATCTTCGGATGCCACTGATCTGGAATGGATAAATGATTTCGCAACAGGTAAGATAGAGAAGGGACTTACCACCGGGCTAACAAACCTAGATAAGTACTACTTGTTTAAGAAAGAGTTCACTATCATCAATGGTCACAGTAATGTGGGCAAGACAACAATGGCTTTGTACTTAATGGTAACAGCATCCGTACTGCACAAGTGGAGATGGATTATATATTCTTCAGAGAATAAAACAGCCGCTGTTAAGATGAGGCTTATGGAATTCTTAGTTGATGTACCTGTTAGTGACATGCACTATGAGGAAAGAGTCGCCGCATACAAGTGGGTGAACAAACATTTTACGATTATAAATAACAATCAAGTGTATAGTTACACCGACCTTATAGTATTTGCTGAGAAACTTATACGGCAAGAGCCATACGATGGCATACTGATTGACCCTTACAACTCACTGAAGACAACCATATCAAAGAACGCTCAACTATCTTCTCATGAGTATCACTACGAGGCCGCATCAGAACTACTCACGTTCAGCGTTAACAACAACATGGCAGTGTGGTTGAACACTCACTCAGTTACTGAGGCTCAAAGAATTAAAGGCCCCGATGGATTGCCTGTAGCACCGAGTGCGGCAATGACTGAAGGCGGCGGTAAGTTCGTGAATAGGGCCGATTCATTCATCACATTTCATAGAAAAACGCAGTCAAACGACTACGATATACGTCAGCGTACAGAGATTCATGTTCGCAAACAACGTAACCAAGAGACGGGTGGACAACCTACACCTTGGGATGATCCTGTGGTACTTGAAATCAATAGTTCACGTACAGGATTTAGGAATCTTGGTAGTAGTGAAAAAAGTTTTACTCCTTTAGCGTACAAGAACAGTAGTTTAGACTTATATTAGAGGGTGGATGAAGTCACCGAAATCAAATTGGAGTTACCAAAGCCGCCTTCGCTTAATCAATTTTACAGTGGGAGGCATTACGCGGTACGCTCAAAGTACAAAAAAACTTACTGGGAAAAAATCCAAAAGGTTCTTGAAGGATTTGATAAGTGGCACATGGAGTCTATGTCTATTCATGTGTACTACAATTGCCGTTATGATGTTGATAACGCTATCTGTTGCAGTAAATTTCTTGCTGATTATCTACGAAACAATGGTTATATTGATGACGATAGTCCTAGATTTTTCACATCACAGTCTACGCATTACGACGGGACGGTGGCCAAGGACACGTTTGTAGCAAAAATTAAAGCGCATGGATACGAAACTCTTAAGTAAAGTTTATTTCCTGGCAACTGCAAGAATGCAGGAGGCAGCCATAGAGTTGTATGAAGACCTACACACAAACAATGGCGAGGCTCGTACCGATGCTGAACGTCTGCATAACACCATACGTAAGTACAAGAGAAGCATAGACACAGAATTCGATTTAATAAGAGCCGCATTGTTAGAGCATTATGATGACGCTGATTTATCTTGATGGCCTAAATGGTATCAACTATCACAGACTAATGACACCCTTCCTTAGACTTAAGGAAGAGGAGGATCTGGAGATACACTTTATAGAAAACTTTAATGACCTTAAAGAGTTCGACCTTTCAAAGGTCAAGAACCTTGTGGGATCAAGAAGGTTTAGCGTCTCGAATCATAAAGCATTCAAGCAGTATCTGGTAGACAATGATGTCAAACTTATATTAGACAACGATGACTATTGGAAACTACCAAAGGATAATCCTGCTTACGAATACTACAAGAACCATCAGTCAAAAGATATCAAGGCGAGTATACTCATAGCCGATGAGATCTGGAGTCCCTCTGCGTTTCTTGTAGAGATAATGAAAGACATAAACCCTTCCGCTGTATACCGGGTGATACCGAATACCATACATCAAAAGGAAGAGCAATGGGTTGATTGGGAAAAGGATATGCCTAAAGACTACAAGGTTCGCTTTGGATATCTCGGAGCCAATGGACATCAAAAAGATATAGAGCAGATGGGTATGACGTTTGAAGACCATGAGTTATATTGCATGGGTCTGATGGACTATCCAGAAAAGTTAAAAGCAAAGTATAGAATGAACCCTGTGGATATTACTCAGTACGCTAAGTTGTACAAGTTCTTCGATGTCTCCCTCAGCCCCTTGAAGGACTCCAAGTTCAACAAAAGCAAGTCTGAATTAAAAGTAGTTGAAGCAGGGTTCACTCGTACTGCAATCATAGCATCAAACGTAACGCCATATAAGGAGGTTATAAAGCACGGAGAGACAGGTATCCTATGTGACACACCACAAGAATGGAAGGAGGCCGTAGAGGGCATGACATTACCCAAGGCTATGAGGCTTGGTAAGAATCTTTACGAGTATTGTAAAGAGCATTATGATTTGTCTACCATAAATAAACTGCGGCTCGAAGGACTCTCATGAAAGATCAGATCCCATCATACCTAAAAGAATATGCCAATGACCTTACGTTAAGAAGGATTGACGCTAATCGTAGAAGGTATAAGGGTACTCACAAACAGAGAAAGGGTACAAAGCAATCAGTATTATTGGGAGAAGTATCAAGAGAGTATTACACAGAGTACATAGGCATACTTGGTGAGTTGCTTATCCGTCATTACTTTGAGGTTACACCAGAGGTAACGAGATATACAGTGTCTACGCTGTTAAAAGAAACAAAGAATGTTACTGATGACCCAGACATTATAGTAGAGTCAACAAAGATTAAGTACGGACTTAGTGTAAAGACTTGTGAGAAAACATTCAAGGCTAACAAGAGAGCGATGGATAAAGAAGAGTCCGACATAGTACTCTTCATCTTGTTTACATCACCAGACGAATATCTATTTGCCGATTTCACACCCGACGATGTAAGGCTATGGGATGTAAGGCACGCATACTCACCCTATTACGAAATGAAACCTCTATAGATACGTTTTGTATCTTCGATGCTCCCACAATTTCGTGGGTTACAAACAATTATTTATCGCTCATTATGGAAGACTTCGACAAATTCGTAGCAGAACTTGAATCGGCTGAACAACCGACTTGTAACATCTTAAACCCGGAAGACTGCGAAGCGTGTGGCTCTTGATCAGGAGATTAATTTCTTACGTAAGAAAAGCACAGATAGAAGAAGCAACAGTAAGTAAAAAGAAAACTTGTAAACCTTGTTGTACCACCTGTCGCTGTCCTTCATAACGATGGACGGGACAGGTACTTCTATCACCTGTACAATAGTATCACTTTCGCACATTGCGTCCACTATAATGGTGTCAAACGAACGTACGATGTTAACCTTAAGTCTATCCTTAGTGATGGTAATGGTGTCCCGCTGTTGAAGAGTTATCGTATCACGCACCGAGACGGGTGCAGTTACAATCGTATCCGTAACAACAACCGTGTCTTTCCTTAGTACGCTGGGGTCTTTCTTGATTGCTTTTCTTAGGTGCCACTGCGCGCTGCAACTGCTCAATGATAGCATTATTATTAATAAGGATAGCCATTTCATCTGTTTAGTTTATCTATTGATGTTTGAATAGTCGAGTAATGAACACGCAACCTCATAGATAAATCAGCCTCCCATCTCTGTACTTCTCTACCATCATTATACAATATGACTGTAGGCACAGCGTGTATGTCCTCTGATTCCTTAACGGTATTATCTTTATCAATCCAAGCGCGTAAGATTTTTGCGCCATTGATGTTTGTTATTGATGTATAGTTGTTGGAAGAATTCCATGTAGCATTATAGTGTACTACTACAACTCCTTTGACATTAATCTGACTAACCTCTGTAGTTACCGATGACGGAAACATTACTACCATAAGTAATATGAGGAGGATGTTTTTCATTTCATCTCAAACAAGCGTTGCTCCATTCGAGCGAGTTGGGTTTTAATATCCCCGACATCAGTCTGTGTGTTCATGATGGTCTCACGTATCAACTCATCTTTTAAATCAAACTCAGTGCGACTGATGACTGGCACAGGCAATTCTTTTGCCTCCTGCACCTCAGCCTTTAGGTCAAAGTATCCAAGACTAACTATTACTGCCCCGCCGATAATCATACCAACGGTCTTTAGTGATAGTCCTACTATTGTGTCCTCTGATATTTCTTTATTTATCTCCACCGGACTTAGCAAATTTTTCTAATCCAGCAATTCCAAAACAGCCTATCGTGACGTACACGAAAGAGTTGTAGACACCTTCATTGATTACTAAATCTTTTCCGAATGCACCAGTGACAAGGTCAAGAGTCATTACCAAAACCATTACAGCAAAAGAAATTGCACCAAGAATACTCTTCTCGTTCCAGTCGTTGCTGTCCTTAAATATTTGTTTCCACTTCATACAACAAATATAAGTATCCTATTTGGGAAGTTCGAGGTCGTATTTTATATACATAGCCTCCTCTGGACTCTTAGAAAACGTCCTGTCAATAGTACTCTCTACACTGGAGACGATACTGTAGTTACCAAACTTAGCAGAATAGTTAGCGGCAAATTGATAGGCTCTCTTTATCTCATCCAACCGCACCTGTCTGTTTATTTTTTCGTTGTCACTAAGAGAGGTGTATGGCTTACGGAAATTCTGTGCGCTCATGTTGTAGTAGAACTGTCTTGATATATCAACAGGGTAGTCCCTAAAGATTACTGCAGTAGACAACTCAGCCGCTGTTTCAAGGGGTTGCAACTCTAAGTCTGGGTTTTCCTTTGCTTCCTTCATGCGCTTGCGGTATTCACGAGCGATGTAGTTCATGTTAGGCGGTATGAAAGTCTCCTTAAATATATAAGAGCCATAGGCATCTGACCACTCCGTTAGGTTGGGGCCAATGATGTACCTGTGAAACCAGCCTACGTCCTCGTTGTTAAGGATTGGTCGTCCATAGGAGTCCTTCCCATCAACAAGGTTAAAGAGTAATCGCGCTGCAAGGTTAGGGTCTTTGAAATCAGCGGCTATACTTTGTAACATATTGCTTCTTGATATACCATTACGACCATATATAAGTCCTTGCAATTCATCGTATGGGTCTTCCGAACTCATGTTAGCAAAACGAATTTTACCGTCTTTACCCATATCGACAGCGACAATGTTTGAGCCCTGCATCCACGGAGGTAATATATAATTAGTAGACCTTGCTTGTTGTCCAAGTTCATCTTCCTCATCGTCCTTTAATAACAGACCCGCTATGGCTTGATATCCTACTTTAGATAAACCGGCAAGTGCGAGTCCCATGCTTAGTGTACCCGCACCGTCTGTCATGTACGCACCACGCTGTGATTTCGTTAAGTTCTCGTTGGTCATAGCCTGTCCCAGATCAGCAACTGCATTGCGATAGATACTGAAGAAACTACGGAAGGCTTCAACGCGGAATGAAAGGAAGTCACCCACTGGCAACTTAAATAGATTACGTAACGAGGGGTGTATACGAGACATGGTAGGCATGTTCTGCTTGATACGCTCGGCTGTCATCTCATCCACCTGCTGCTTCTGAGCAAAAGAAAGTTCATCGTATGACTTACCATCGGGATTAGATTCAAGTCTCTTAGCGAAGTTCTCACGCTTAGTGAGGTAAGCAATCATCTTGGTATAGTCATCAATGAATCCATACTGATAGGCGGTACGTGCTGCCTTTACACCTAGTTCCCGCTGTGCTTTCTTTACACCTGCTGGCAACCAACTCCACGCTAACTCGGGAGACACGCCTTCCAACTGTTGCATGAATGAATCATTGATGTCACTAAACATACCCATGTTTGGAGATGAGCCAAGCAATCCAAGTTCACCCATGCGGTCAAGAATTTTCTCATACTCTGGATCTAACTCACCGTCCTTCATCTTCTTGAACCTGTTCCTCAAGTCTTCCATTGCAGTAAGCCCTCCTCTGTGCTTATTAAATGGAAGCACAAAGTTTGCTCCTAAGAAATACCAACCACCCATGATGTTCTTTCTCCAGGTAGGTAGGTTGTATAGTACACGTACACGACGCATCTGTAACAGAAGTTTATAGTATCCTTGAAGAACCTTGTTGTCAGACTGATACATCGGTGTTTGCTTCAGCATGCTAACGAAGTCATTCTTCACAGCCTTGCCGCTCATTGGAGATTTCTTCTCCTCAATAACCGTATAGTTCTCTATAAAGTAATCCTTTAGTTTGTCTTCGATGTAGTTCATACGATCTGAAGGAAACGCAGGGGCTTGACCATCTATTGGTTGACCACCTGTTCTTGTATAGAAATCATCAAAGGACTCTTCCTTACCAATAAGGCCCAGGTCACGTGCAATTTGATCAACCCTTACGCCAAGTCTTTTCTCTGGGTCTTTAGACATGATAGCGCGTACAATCGGAGTCGTAACAATTAAATCACCAAGGTCACTACGCTGTGCAATCTCATTTACTCTATCTACTAGCGTGAACTGTTGCACCATGTTGGTAAGAGTAGCAACGGTTTGACTGAACTTAATGTATGGGTCTTTCTCTACACCCATGTAGTCCATCAACTCAATAGGTAAGTCTTGACGCTGTTTTAATTTCTTAGTAGGTATTCTTAGTTTACCCAAGTCTTTACTGCCAGCCAAGCCTTCGCCATATCTGCCTTGAGATTCTCGTGATGCTGCCTCTATGTTTCTCAGACTATCCTTGACCCTGTTCTTAACCTCTTCTATCTGGGTTAACTCTATGAACTGAGCAATGTCATCCAACTCATTCATATCAAGATTCATGGCATCCATCTGCTCATACATCTCATCAGTGAAGTTGTCGTTTTCATATATGTCGTAAGCCATGTCATAAATCATGGCGTCTACCATAGATTTCTCAGCGGCTGCTCTTAGTTGTGGGTCGAACTTAAAGTTGGGATCAGTAAACGCACGATATGTTCTTGTGCCGTATGATGCTGTGTTATCTATAATAGTCTCCTGCAATTCACTGCTTAGGTTATCAAAGACAGCGCTGTTCTGTATAGACTCCTGCATTGAAGCACGTATCCCTCTTAATCGCCCCAGTTGTTTCAGCAACTCGGGGTTTATTTCTTGCAGTTTATCGAAGGCTTCTCGTCTTGTCTCTTCCTTTGCACCAAACAGATAGTCATTAGATAGGTCAGCCACCTCTTGTCTCTGCTCGTCTGGTAACTTATTTGTTATCTTATCTATCTGACGCGACGCAAGGTAAAATCTATTGATGTGCTGTACGTTTATAGACTCTGAAATCTCCAGTGCTTGAAGTACATCTCTACGTGTTCCCCTAAGCCTGTCTATACCAAGAACCTTCTCGAGTTTCTTTGCTAATGCGTTTAGTTTAGGGCCTAGAATTCCCGTTAGTTTTTCTAGAGGATCAAAGGTCTTGTCGTAGTTCTCTGGATCTGGTACACCTGCCACGTTTTTACTTGGCTCTACATCCATCTCGCCCGTAGGCTTTTCAAACCCGTACTCGTCCTTCTCTGTTTTTTCCGTAGTCGTTGGTCGCTCTCTTTGAAAGCGTTCTGTCTGCAAGGATTCGGCCATGGGTACTTGGCTGATGTCTGCACCAGCACGTACAGCCTTACTCATTCCCTTCATGTACTCAGAAATATCTTTAGCCAAACCAGCATCCTCGAATATCTGTACACGATTGCCTGTTATCTTACTTACGATACCATTTAAAAACGCTTTGAGTTCCTCGAGAAAAGATGCTTCAAAAACAATTCTTTCACTACCGAGTAAGCCACCAAGTTGAACCATAAATTCCTCTGACTTGTAAGCACCGGCAGATTCTCCATCCTCACGCTCCATGTATCGCTCCGCAAAAGCATTTAACTCCTTTACATTGCTCTCGCTTAACCTACGAATCACAAGTTTCCTAAACTGATTGAAGTCAATAGGTCTGTCGTTAAAAAACTTTGAGAATATCTTGTGGTAAACCTCATGATACGCAGTGCCTTCTGCTGTATATCTATCTACCTTACCTCTCTGAGATAGGGATTCATCTGCGGATGGTATAGATACTATAATAGGAGCGTCTTTAGTGCCTACTCTACCAGAGGTTATACCAGCAGCATTTTTTAAATCTGCTTTTTTAAAGCCAGCCGCTTTACCCGCTTCGTAGAAACCCTTTCTTCCAAACCCTACATTGAAATCTTTAGAGTCTGGATTCAAAAGTCTGTAGGCCTCACTTGCTAACACAAGTTTGCTTAGTATCCGCTGTTCTTTTATAGGTATCCTTTTACCGTCGCTATATTTTCCTTCCTCCAGCATTGTTCGCAATGCACCCGCGTCGTTCTTATCAAACAGGTTAAAGAAAACCCCTTTCTTCCTGTCTCTGTTGTATTGGAAATCAGCCAGCGCGTCGGCTACACTTTTGTTTCTTGATTTTCTACCTACTTCTTCTTGGCGTGCTTGAAGTATTCCACTAATTTGAGCCTTCGCTCTGCTTGTTTCCGACTTGGGTACGTCCCCAAGTTCTTCCCCGACTTGCTCTGCACCTGGTACTTCTTCGGGCTTAACTTCTTTATCATCTGGTTGTGCTTGTGTTTGCTCCTCTGTTTGTGATGAAAGCAATTGGTCTAACTCTTTGGCTGCCTGCTCCATCTCTTCCTCGATAGCAACCTTTTCTTCCGCAGTAATATTGCCGTCTTTCAAAACATCTGCGGCTGCGTTGATGTCACGGGTTAATTGGTCTGCTATTTCTTCTTGTACCCCCTCTAGTTTCATAACTCTCTCAGAGGTTTCTCTAAGTAGGCTGTACTTCTCTTGTTTTAGTCGCTGTAGTTTTGCGTCTACGGCTTTTCTTGTGGCTGGGTCTTTCTTTTTAGACTCTCTTAGTTTTTGAATCTCATTATCTATAGATGCAATCTCCCCGTTGTTGGCTACAAAAGATATCTCGTTGGCTACAGAGAGTTTCTTCTGATCCTGTTCCTTTGCCCAGTCGATATATGATAATTCACCAGGTGTTTTGCCTATACGACCTGCTAAATTATAAGCCATTACTGGTGCCGCTGGGCCTAACTCAGCGAACGCTTCGAGCGCTATGTCTCTTGGTCTAATTTCCTCGCCCGATATCACCTGTCCCGCAAACTCACCAGTACCCCCAAGCCCTGCTTGAACCAAGGTTTCTGCTGCTGCCACTTTCATGGCTCTGTTTTTTGCTGATCTACCTACAGATTTTACGAGTACGTTACCCACTTTACCCGCAGCACCCCCCGATATAGCATCGAATACCGCGATAGGGATACCACGCTTAAGTCCCTTCTCTCTGGCCTTAGACATTATTCTTTGGTCACCTGTGGCTTCTCTTAATTGCTCTGGATCTGTTACATTCACACCTTCTTCACGTAGTACATCCATAATAGAATGACCATACTCAAGAGCCAATGATGTTCCACCAAAGTATCCTGCTATAGCACCAGTAGTTGCGCCTGCCGCTGTACCTGCACCGGGAATGACAGAGCCTACTCCTGCACCTACACCAGCACCTGCCGCTGCACCTCTGACACCAGTCTCATACGCAGTAGCCATAGAGATTAATGACTCTGGTATAACGCGTATTATATCAAGCGCAAAACTACCTACAGGATTATCGGTGTCGTATAGGTAGTCTTCTTCTTTTGGTGCGTCTCTTTGAACTATGTTGTTGAGGTAGGCTATCTTTTCGTAGTCCATCACCCCTGTGATTTCTGCCATTTGTATTTCGTTAGCAAGAATACCACCAGACACAGCGCGATTCCAAAGTCTACCTAACTCACTTGGGTTTTCATCAATGATTAACCAGTGGTCTTTCATCTTGCGATTAACAGGACGCTGTGACTCTATGGTTTTGTAGTATTGACTGGCTAAATTATACGCATCATCAGATAACTTACCCTGCATTTGCTCAAGGGTAACACCGCGTTCCTGCGCTGACTTTACAGCGTCTAATAAACCAGAAGAAACCGCCTTTGAATCAGAGTCGAGTTGAGTAGATAGAGATACCGTACCTCTTACCGAAGGCTCTGATGCTGATACCGAAGGACTGGCGATCTGAGAACCTTCGGTACCATCTTTTTTTTTTGAAAAGAAATCTTGTGCAACAACCATTGCGTCATCGCTAAGTTTACCCTGCATCTGCTCAAGGGTCACCCCTCTGTTGTACGCAGACTCAAGTGCTTCTAATAACTGCTCGTCTTCCATTAAATATCAATCTTTAAGTCTAATCTTAATTCTTTACGAATTTCAGCGAGTGCATTCTTGCGCTCAGTAGGTGTCATTATATCCCATCTTGCACGTTTACGACCATTAAACTCTACCTCACGTCTGTCGCGCCATTTTGCTTCATTATAGATAAGGTTCCGCTGCTCTTGCTTATTCATGTCATTCCACTTATCTACAGTGAAGTGTTCCATCAAATGAATTGACGTCCATGTAGGAGTTGTATTGGCTGCTTCTGGAACTACGTACTGACCCGCTGGAGCGGGAGGCCCCTGCAATGGGCCTTCTTCTACTTCTATCTCACCAAGCACATTTATATCTCCCTGGAAGTTTTGCTGTGGCTCACGACCCGCAAAGTTTGCCGACCACATAGGTAACATATTGTTGTATGTCTGACGAATCTTATCTGCCTGTGCAGCGTTACTCAATCCATTCAACGGTATTTCAGATGCGTCTATCACTGTTCTGGCAACGTGAGTTTCAGTTTTATTACTCCTGTTCTTTACTGACTGATTAGTTCTAATAATAGCAATCATCTTCCCGTCTTGGTCTATACCGATGCTCTCGATATAATTTTGATTACCATTCACGTCTCTGTACATAGGTTGTGTGCCCTCTATACTCGCGTGAATAGCCATGTTAGCGTTAGCCAATTCTGGGTCACTCGTTTTCAAAACATTTCCATTGGCGTCTGGAGTAATAGGTGGCATGTATTGCAAATCACCAGCCTCTATAACAAATCCACCGTAGCCAGAAGCCTGTGATGCTGCCCTCGCTTCTTCTGCCTGTATTCTTGACTTGGTTCTGTAGTCAGATAGTTCCGCTTGGCGTTGCTCGCGTTGTGTCTCTATGTCTTGAGACAACATATTTGTAAGTGCGCCCGTAACGTATTCCGCATATTGTCCTATATACCCTTCACGATCCTCATCAGACAGGTTTCTAATTTTAGAAAGGTCATCCATGTTACCACTTAGTCCACCAAGTTGATGGAGTACAAACGCAATGGCCTGGTCTTCTTCTTGTTGAGATAGGGAGTTACTGTTAAACCATGCCGATACACTTGATCCTACTGCATTCGGGTCAAGTTCCCCTGATCCAGCCATATCGTAGAAGTTATTAATACCCCCAGAGGCTTTTAGGTTTTCAAGTATCATACCCGCTGCCGCGTTAGGAGCAATCTCTGGTAAAGCAAATCTTCTAAACTCATTTAGTGACGGTAGTTCACCGGCTGCTAGACCTATGTTTTGAGCACTGACCTGTACATTACGTGCGTCTTCTAATTGAGACATCAACTCAGCGGGGTCATTGTATGCATTTGGGTCTGCTAGTATAGATGCCTCTAAATCATTAACAGTGTTTGCATATTCAAGCGCATCTGCTGCGTGTTGCTTATAGGAATTATACAGCCGCTGTCTTCGGGCCTTTGCCTCAAGGGACATATCTCCCTGATCCAGGTCTTGCTCGATAGCATCCCACTCTGATTGCAGTTCATCCTGCATACCTGTAGTGAAAGCGCCACGTTCCTGTTGGAACTGGTTGAGGTATTGTAGTTTCTTCTCTTCTTCTAACTCACGACGGGCCTTGGCGTTTCTGTACACCGCACCATAATCTACTTGTGGTACCTGGCCCACCGCCATGAATGTGGATGTATCAGCCATTATTTAAATTGTTCTTTGTTTAGTAAGTTACGAACGAATTCGTGTAGTTCGGTATCTCCTTCCTCGGAAAGTTTACGCATTTCTTCAGCCTGCTTTGGATTGAATATGTATTCACCTCCAGTCATCTCCCCGATTTTTGCTCCCTCTTGAACGATATCTATAGGATTGTCATCATGCGAGAACTCCCCTGGTGTTTTATCTACCGGCTCTTGAACACCACCATCTTCCATAACATCAACCTCATCCAACAAAACAGTTCCCGATGGGTCGCTTACTTCTTCTTCAAGGATATTAAATGACGCCGCTTTATCTGCCTTGGTTTGCTTAGTAAAATCTATCAAGCCCTGCTGTGTCCCCTGCATAGCAGCGTTAGACATAGCGGTTAAGGCATCTGTCTTAGGAGCAGAAGGGTCAGCAGTGGGTAGTTCCAATGCTTCTGGGTTCTTTCGTTTGAACTTTACAGTTGACCCAAGAATTTCTGCCCCACCTTGAATAGCCTGTGTCACACCGCCTATAGTTGTTTGTCTTGCTGCATCTGCGGCACGAGAAAGTCTATTTAAATTTAACCGGGCCTGCTGGTTTTGACCTGCAGTTAAAGATGTTTCATCAAGAGTAGGTACGCTTTGAATAGCACGATTCGAGGCTAATTCTGTTGCTCTTATTAAGCCAGGCGTTGCTGATACAAGAGCACGAGAACCGCCTTGTGCTGCTATTTGGTCTGCCGCTGTAGCCTGTGCGCGCAATGCTGCATCTACACCTGCTTGAGCGTCACTTGTTTGGCGAGCAATTCTCTGACGCGCTGCTTGGGATCTGATTGGGCCCGTCGCTGCTTCGTCTGCCTGTGCCATTTTCTTTTTGGCTTGGCGCTCTTGATACGCACCGTATGCCGCTGTACCAAGTCCTGCTGCTACATTTATTAGGCCTCCTACAAAATAATTCTTCATCTTTTTCATAATACAAAAATACTGATAATACTATTGCCCTTGCTGGTTGTGTAGATTGGACTTAGTGTATATAAAGTTTATAGCATACAACTCATGCTTTGAGGTTGTGGAGTTTACAAACCTGCCCTTCAAGTAATAGTCTCGCAAAGAGTCACCTTCAATAGCAGAATTAGCAATCAATACAATCTCATCATTAGCAGTAACACCACTTACGGTTC
>Ga0233411_10000222_pt1 | contig 18752 bp, 14 predicted proteins | sample Na_anoxic_2_MG_FD_179799 | JGI IMG/M metagenome (GOLD analysis project Ga0233411, IMG submission 179799) | Seawater microbial communities from Saanich Inlet, British Columbia, Canada - Na_anoxic_2_MG | ecosystem: Environmental > Aquatic > Marine > Inlet | place: Canada: British Columbia...
AGTAAAAGGGGTTCTTGTTGGACGGAATCTTGGCGCGCACCCTTTGCAGCCCTACCGAGTCCAGCCGCACCAGGGGGATCGAGAAACGCGCCCAGATCTCTTCCTGGAACTGGGCCAGCATGGAGCGCACGGCCACGACCAGGATGCGTTCTCCCCGCCCGCGCTTGATCAGCTCGCTGAGCAGGATGCCGGCCTCGACCGTTTTGCCCAAGCCTACGCCGTCGGCGATCAGGATGCGGGGGCGCAGCGCATCCAGCGCCAGGTGCGCCGGTTCCAACTGATAGGGCGCGTCGTTGAACGCGCCCCTGTGTCCCAGGTAGATTTGCGAGTCGGTGGGAGGGGTGCGTCGCAAGAGGCTCTCCAGGTACAGGCGAGAACGACGGTAACGGGGGCTGTCGTCCTCGACGAGTTTGGCATCCTCTGGTTTTAGCTCTGCGACGCGGTCCAGCGAGGTGAGAAAAACAGCCTCGTGATTTTTCACCAACTCGGAAAGTCCCATCACGCGCACGGCCGTGCCGCCCCTGGTCGCGGGCAGCGCGCTTTTCACCAGCCATTCCTCGTCCCTTATAATCAGTCGAGCGCCCGGCGCAAAGGTCGTTATCTCTGTTGTCATAGTTCTATCTTTAGCTCTCCCGATCCGACGGCCTCCAGGACATAGTTCAGCACGGCGACGTCGTCGTCAAAACCCAGCAAGGACACGGTATCCGGCGCGGCATCGTCCGCCTTGGCAAAGTAGCGCGCCGCGCCCACGATCAACGCCCTGTGGATTTGGGAATACGTTTCGTACTTGTTGAGCAGGCCGGTGAGCACGTCCGCCATGCGTTCAGCCATCGCCACGTCCAGGAACTCGTTCTGCGCCAGCGCCTGCTGGATTTCCCCAACGTACAGGCGCACTTGTTCTTCCAGTTGTGGGATTTCCTCTACAGGCAGAGCGGTACACATGGGGGCAAACATGTGGCTAATTCCAGATTCGAGCCGCGCTTCAAACATTGGCAGAAAGGTCTGTGTTGCCGTGGGATAAACTTCAAGCGCATCCGCTTTGTCATCGAGTTCGCGGTCACCTTTTGTAGGCTCCCAGGAATTCGTCTCTTTTTTCATTTATCTGGCCTCCACAAGCCGTCCCCTTGCCGTCACTAAATCGCTCGACCATCTGCCGCCCAAGCTGCCGGCAGTAGGGGTTGAGTCAATGGCAAGAAAAAAAGGCCCGTCAGGGTTGACACCCGACGAGCCTCTGTGTTACAATAGGCCCCACCGAGGTGACGGACTAGATTCATACCTTGGTTGCCTCGATGGTAACCGCGAGAAACCAATCGAGGCTTTTTGCTGCCTGTCGCTATTCAACTGTCTGAGGCTATTATACTATCCTCGTCTACTAATTACAAATGTTTTAGCGAAGCTTTTTCAAGCCAGTTCATAGAATTTTGGCGGCGGAAACCCCCGACTTCCAGTCGGGGGATGAAGCCGCCCTCCTCCTTTCTTCTCTGTTTGAGTTGCCCGAGTGGAACATCTGTGCTATACTTGGCGCATGGAAATGAAACGCACCAAGGGCGCAGTGTACAACATTAACTATCACTTGGTCTGGTGTCCAAAAATATCGCCGCTAAGTTCTGGTCGATCAGGTTGCCGCTGAATTGCGGAGTATCCTGGATGAGATAGCAGTGCAGTATGAATTTGAAATCTTGGCTTGTGAGATCATGCCAGACCACATTCACTTGTTCGTTTCTGCTCCACCCAAGTACAGCCCGGCTAACCTGGCGAAGCTGTTCAAGGGTATCACATCGCGCTGCTTGAGGCAGCAGTTGGGTGAACGGCTTTGCCGTCAGATCTGGAAACCGGGGACGCTTTGGTCTCCATCCTATTACGTCGGCACGGCTGGCAACGTCAGCGCCGAGGTCATCAAACGCTACATCGAGGAAAATCAACACATCTAGGAAGACATAATGCGACTGACTGCAAAGGTCAAGCTCTTGCCAACACCTGAACAAGACGACGCGCTCCACCGCACACTGGAAGCTGCTAACGCGGCCTGCAACTACATCAGTGAGCGTGCCTGGCAGGAGCAGACCTTCCGGCAGTTCAGCTTGCACAAGTTGGTTTACTATGATGTGCGCGAGCACTTTGGCTTGTCGGCCCAGATGACGGTGCGTTGTATTGCCAAAGTGGCAGATGCTTACAAGCTGGACCACAGGACGAAACGATCCTTTCGCAAGCGAGGCGCTATCGCTTACGATAGCCGGATCCTGCGCTGGAAACAAGATCAACAAGAGGTCTCTATCTGGACGATGCAGGGCCGACAGGCTATTCCTTTTGCCTCTGGTGAGCACCAACGGGAATTGCTGGAACGCCAAAAGGGCGAGAGCGACCTGGCTCTTGTAGACGGCGAATTCTATCTGCTGGCAACCTGTGAAGCAGAAACACCAGCTCCCATAGAGGTCAAACAAGCCCTGGGTGTTGATTTGGGCATCGTCAACATTGCTACTGACAGTAACGGAGAAATCCACTCCGGCAGGCAAGTCAATGGGTTGCGCAAACGTCACGTCCGCTTGAGAGCTAGGCTGCAAAGCAAAGGCACCAAATCTGCCAGGCGTTTGCTGAAGAAACGCAAGCGCAAAGAGCACCGCTTTTCTCGAAACGTCAATCACGTGATTTCCAAGAGGATCGTTGAAAAGGCCAAAGGCACCACCCGCGCCATTGCCCTGGAAGACCTGAAGGGCATCCGCGAGCGGATAACGGTTAGAAAGAGCCAACGGAGACAACATCACTCTTGGGCATTCCACGACTTGCGTCTCAAGATCGAGTACAAGGCGGCATTGGTTGGCGTGCCTGTGATCTTGGTGGACCCCAGAAACACTTCCAGAACCTGCCCCGTGTGCGGTTGTGTTGAGAAACGCAATCGCCCCAATCAATCCACTTTCTCCTGTGTACAGTGTGCTTTCTCCGGTCACGCTGATACCATCGCTGCGGTCAATATTGGCCGCAGGGCTGTCGTCAACCAGCCGCACGTCTCGGCCGAGATGCCAAAGGGTTGCCTTTCGCTACCAACTGCGGCATCGCTTGAGGTCAGGGACAAGCCCCCGACTGGAAGTCGGGGGTAGTTGACTCGCCGCCGCCACTCCCCAACCACAAGTCGAAAATACTCATCGGAAACGCGCCGGGGGACTCCCCACTGAAAGCGGGAAGAGTTGTTACCGCCGTCCAGACGGTGCTCAACGCCCCGCTTTCTTGCACAAATCCCCCGTCGTCAGTTGTGTCTTTGCGCAGCAGACGGCCAATGTTTGCGCGCAAACATTCCGCACCGCGCCCGAGTCGAAGAGGCCGCCGGCCTACCGGGCGGGCGCTTTCCGCCCCAAAATCGTTCCGGCCTGCCGAATCGAGTGGCGAAAATCGCCGTCCTCATACGTTTAACATGTAAACCGACTTGAGGACATACAACATGAACCAAAACAGACCGGCGCCACCGACGACCGAGACAGCCCAAGTCGAACCAGCTTTGCCGACGACCGCGACCTGCCCTGCCCCCGCCTGCCCCAGGTGCAAGGGCGACCGGGTAACCTTGCGCGGCAGCCGGCTCGTCGCGGCCACCGAGAGATGGGCGGGAGGCGAGCCGTTTGTCCACGAACAGGCCCCGCCCCAGGGCAGGTGGGTCGGCCCGGTCCAGGGCGAGTGCGACGAATGCGCCCACCGCTGGACCGTGCCGCCCGGCCGTCCGCTGCGCCTGCCCGCAATGCCCGGGCCCGAACAAGCTTACCTGGTCGTCTACCTGGCAGGCGGCATCGTCGCCGACCGCGAGGTCGCGGTGGGCGCCGACCTGGCCCGGCAAAAGTGCCTGGCCCACGTCGGGCGGGCGACGTCCGCCGGCGACCCGGCCCTGGATTCCGGCGGCGCCTTCGTCGTTGGCGACGGCGCGGGCCTGGAGGCCTGGGCTTTTCCGATCCTTGCGGACGATGGCCGCCCGGCGGGCGAGGATGAGATCGCGTTGGAATGCCGGTTCTCGGCGCCCGGTGGTGGGCTCTGCGGGTGGGCTGGGCCGGCGTCGGACGCCGGTTGGGATGTGTGTGTTGGTGAGTGGGTGTGTCCTGGGTGCGGGGAGATGGAGGGGCTGCGGGTGGCGGATTTGTAGGGTGGGGGCGAATTCAGGGTTGCGAATTCGGCCTTGTTTATGAAGAGAGACCGTCCTGGAAGCACGGAAAATTTACCCGCGCCGGGCGTGCTCAGGAGCGGTAGGCGGGAACGGATTGAGGTAGAGTAAGGGACAAAGGGATGTCGAGTCTCGTAAAGTCATACCGCCCTCATTGTCTCGAAAAGTCGTGCCGCTCTGCCGGGATTATAGGCCAGGTGGCGCACCAAATTGCCGTTTTGGCCAGTCTTGTGAGAAAATCGCGCTCAAATCGACAGCGACAATGGTAAAAAGGCTTTTGAGCCGCTCCGCGACAGTCGTTACGAGGCGGCAAAGACCCAGTTCGCTAGATTTCGCGCCCAAACCGGTACGACTTTATGAGACTTTGCCCGGTACGACTTTATGAGACTCAACAGGGAGCCCCTCACTTTTTGCTCCCTAACTCGACAGCTTCGCCGCTCTCCCAAATCTACCTAAATCTACTCAAAGGCAAATCGGGTCAGGAGCTACCACGCTCCTGGTTTAATCTATCTTGGTGGCGCCTCTTTCGAGAGCCGTCACGCCCCCCGGGAGTGTCAACACTCCCGTAGGCGCGACCCGCCAAGTACATCGTGCCAACACCTCGACGGGTGACACGCGGCCTGAGCCAGGCACTAATTGTTCTTTTACTTTGCGCAAGCCGTTCTGAGCGGCGTTCTCGTCTCGGATGTGAGACGAGCCGCATTCAGGATTGTGGCACGTCCACGCTCTCACTTGGAGCGGAATGCCGTCCTTCACGACCGTATCACAAGCGCAACAGGTGCGGGTGGTCCCATGTTCGTCGAACTCGGTGTACAACCGACCCGATTTGAGCGCCACCCATTTCGTCACGCGCTTGAAACGCCCAATCAAGGATTGGTTGTTCATCGCGCGCCGCATCCCCCTGGAAATACCGCCTCCGCGAGGAGTATAGTCGCCCACTCCGATCACCTCGTACTCCCGACACAGCGCGTTGGCCACGGTGTAGAGAAACGTCTTGCTCTGTTCTCGACGCTTCCGGTACGCCCGTTGCAACGCCTGGTCGTAGCGTTTCCAGCGGCGGGATGCTTCCCAGTGACGGTGGATGCTGCCGTCCTCTCTGGTGTATTGGACCAGGCGCGACCGACGCCGGCAGCGGTCGCGCTTGGATTTCAGTTCGTCGATGCGCCGGTCCAGGCGTTTCAAGGTCGCCAGATTCTCGATCTCGATGGCCTGTCCGTCTGTGCCGACGCCGTAGGCGAGGTTCTTGTGGTTCGGGTCCAGGGCGATGATTCGCGCCGGCTCGCCCACGCTCGTCTCCGACAGCGCCCGTTCGACGGTGAACACGGCGTAGAACTCGCCCAACTCCTTCACGATGCGCAAGGCTTTTACACTGCTGCGGGGCGCGAACAGGGGGCTGCGTAGTCTCGCCTTCACCCGCAACCGTTGCCCTTGTTGATTTGTGCCCAGGGACAAGGTGATCACGCGCCCTTTGAGCTTGTAGCCCTTCCACGGCTCCTCGTACTCCAGGCTAAACCACTTGCGCTTCCAACTGCGAAACTTGGGCCAGTTGACCGCGTCGCCTTTGCGCTCCCCCCGGCGGGACTTTTGGTACTCGCGGATGGACGCCGACAGGCGCAGCGCCGTGTTCTTGAGCGGGCTGCTATGCACGGTTTTCAGGAAAGGGTGTTCTTGCTTGAGGCCGGGAACCAGGTCGCGCAAGCCTCGCTTGCTGTACACGATTTTGGCCGCCTCTTCGTCCTGTCCATCGCTGGCGATGAACCGGGCTTTGAGGGCGTTGGCCGTTTCCAGAAGATGATTGTACAACCAATTGCATATTCTGGATTGAGAATCCAGCAATTGGCCTGCTTGCGGCTCGACGTCCAGCTTGATTTTGAGTCCCGTTGCTTGGGTAATCATAGCTCATCCGTACTCAAGTTACCGATTTTCGTGGCGACTGCATGCGCCTATAATAGCACAAATGTTTCAATACAGCAAAGGAAGAACCTCACAATTGCTTTCTCTCTCGCCGCTACAATCCGTACCCGGCAACAACCAGTTCCTGCCGCAGCCGCTCCACTTGCCGGCGCGCCGTCGAGTTCGACAATCCCAGTCGCCGCGCCAGCGCGCTCACATTGAGCGAGCCGTTGCGCTTTAGCACCGTGTCGCCGGCGGCGACGATGGTGCGCAGCAGCGCCCGACTCGGTGGACTCAATGCTGGGAGGATGTCGTCCAGGTTGCGCGCCTCGCACATCTCCTCACTGCTCACCGGCAACTCGTCGTCCAGCACGGCGGCGGTATCGTCTCGCCACTGCCTGCGCAGCACATCCGTGAAACGCCACGAACCGAGGGCGAGGACAAAGCTGTCCTTCTGCCGCAAGAAATCAGGGTCCCTCAAAGCCTGTTCGGCTATGACGAGGGTGATTATCTGCTCAATGTCCTCGACGTCCTGGCCCGTCCGCGAAGTCCAGTGGCGGGCGACGACGTTGATCTGGGGCGCGAGCGCCTCGATGCGCTGCCAATCGAGGTTGGTTTCTATCGAATTGGGGGATGTGTTAGCCGCCGCTTTCTCTTGGCCGTCTGCCGTACCAATCTCAATAGTAGAGTGATCGTTCTTGAACATTTTCTCTCTCAACTAGACCGATGTTATCACGTCTATTAGTGTTTAATATACCATAGTCGGATGATTTTGTCAAGCGACTAATCGTAAGATATATTGACTAGAGATGCACTATCTGGTATACTGATGATAGAGATTCGGCGGGATGTGCATTTGCGCCCACCCCATTGAAGGTGACGAGCTTGTAGAAAAGTCTCCGAGTTCGTCGTTGGCCAGGGACAGCCGGTGAGCCCAGCAAGCAATAATCTGGCTGCGATTAGGTTATGGAAAGGAGGAGCGGCTTCACGATCAGAAACCGTGGATTACGCCGCTGAGATTCTATGGTTCGGTGTACGCTGGGTCATATATTGGCTCAAAGAAAGATAGATAGGACGCGACCTTACACTCAAGTCGAGTTGGCTAAGGTTACCGGGTTGAGTCCGAACACCATTTCGGGTCTGGTCAATGATAAAACCGGTCGGTTTGACAAACCGGTCCTCGATGCGCTGTGTCGCGTTCTGGATGTGACACCTGGCGATCTCTTGGTTTATATTCCTGACGAGCCTCGTCTTGGCACGGATTCTCTAGGAGTAACCGAGTGAATAAGTGCCCTTTGGTTCTTGACGCGCCATAAGGCTGTGGTGAGCGGCGTCTACTGCGATTGCGTCGGTGCTCCTCCTTGGCCGATGATGACGCGCCTGCACATGGCTGGTCCCAACTGTAAATACTTATGTCGCACTTGCAGTGGCTGCGTGCCGCCCGGTCTGGATGCGCAGCCACCATCTAGCGGTGGGTGATACATAAGCCGTTAGATGCTCTCAACTCCAGGCGTTTCGCAATCAAGGAGACTATCCTGTGATCACTGATGATCTCCCACAATTCTCAAATACAGAGAGGTTAGGCGGTAAGGGAATACGTCTGGTGCATAATATTGTTGAAGATGAATTGCGATGGGTCTTTAGAGAACAGGCAACACACGATTTAGGAATTGACGCGCACATTGAGGTCATCAGCAATAGAAATAGAGCTACAGGACGAATGATTGCTGCTCAAATTAAGTGTGGAGAGAGTTTCTTCAAGGAATCAAATGCAAACGGCTACATTTTTAGACCGAAACCCAAACATGTTAATTACTGGACGGGCCATTCATTGCCGGTAATAGTCATCATCTGCCATCCGAGTTCAGGCGACTGCTGGTGGATTGAGGTTAGTAGCGAGAATATCATAAGTACTGGTGAGGGATGGAAAATCGCCGTGCCGTTTGGGCAAAGATTTGATCTGACCTGCAAACACATTCTTGCCCAAATAGCGGGACGCACGATGGCAGAACGCATCAGACAAAGATATAAGCGTAGATTGGCGACAGCTCCTATTATTGGAGATGGTGAATTTATCGAAATGATCCATAGAGGCGGTATTTTAATGGGGTTCAGACGGATCACTAGTTACGATTATAGAGCACTGGCTTTTTCACAAGACTACATGCTGTACCAGTCGGATTCATTTTATGATCTCGGGATGTGGAAGGACATTCTTGAATTAGCCGGTGTAGAGGATTGGGAAATTGAACAGGCTCTTGAGAAAGCCGACCAAGAAGTAACCTGATGAAGCTGTAGGGCTAGTAGCAGCAGCTTTCTATCTCTTAGGCTTGGCTGTTGTTGAGATGGGCACAATCTCCGCTAGTATTCCAAATGGTCGAACCTTCTCTATAATTGAAACTGCTTAACTCCCTTTAGTTGCTTCAGCAATTTCACGAATTTCAAGCTGACACCTTCTCGCAAAAGCAGGAGTTTGCAAACGCGATTTTCCACCCGGCCTAATCAATAAGCGCATATATCATCCCACCGAGCGAGTCGCTCTGGTCTTCCGTCAGCCGGGGCACGCTCTCCGCTTCCATCTTCTCGTTGATCAGACCAACATACGCTTTGATGGCCTCGATGAGGCTCCAATCACGCTGGCGGCCGCGAATCTGTTCCACAGCCCGGCCCAGCAGCCCTGCCAACCCCGGCCTTTGTTGCTTGGCAATCGCCTCATCCAGCACCCGACCGAGTACCTTGCCTTGATCCGGCGTTAGCTGCGGTAAGCCCAGCGCCTCCAGGTTGAGGTTGAAGCCTGCTGCGAGGGCTTGTCCGAACGTCAAATTGGATTTTATTACGGGCCTCCTTCGGATGAGTGCGGCGAACAAGCCGCCGATTTTCGTAGCCTTGAAGACCTTAATTGTACTACAGATAGGCGAAATTGCGCCAGTTATGGGCCCGATTGTGTCCATCCAAAAATGCTCACGCATTATCACCATCCTCTATGGAGTTAGTTTCAAAAGTCCATAGGATCGGGCAGGGCAGGGGCTCCTTTGTCCCTTACTCTACCTCAATCCGTTCCCGCCTACCGCTCCTGAGCACGCCCGGCGCGGGTAAATTTTCCGTGTTTCCAGGACGGTCTCTCTTCATAAACAGAGTCGAATCCGCAACCCCGAATTCGCCCCCACCCTTACAAATCCACCACCCGCAGCCCCTCCACCTCCCCACACCCAGGACACACCCACTCACCAACACACACATCCCAACCGGCGTCCGACGCCGGCCCAGCCCAACCACAGAGTCCACCACCGGGTGCCGAGAACCGGCATTCCAACGCGATCTCGTCCTCACCCGCCGGGCGGCCATCGTCCGCGAGGACCGGCAAAGCCCAGGCCTCCAGGCCCGCGCCATCGCCAACGACGAAGACGCCGCCGGAATCCGGGGCCAGATCGCCCGTAGACGTCGCCCGCCCGACATGGGCCAGGCACTTTCGCCGGGCCAGGTCGGCGCCCACGGCGACCTCGCGGTCGGCGACGACGCCGCCTGCCAGGTAGACGACCAGATAAGCCTGGTCGGGCCCGGGCATTGCGGGCAGGCGCAGCGGACGGCCGGGCGGCATGGTCCAGCGGTGGGCGCACTCGTCGCATTCGCCCTGGACCAGGCCGACCCATTTGCCCTGGGGTGGGGCCTGTTCGTGGGTAAACGGCTCGCCTCCCGCCCATCTCTGGGTAACCGCGACGAGTCGGCTGCCGCGCAAGGTTATCCGGTCGCCCTTGCACCTGGGGCAGGCGGGGGCGGGGAGGGTCGCGGCCGTCGGCAAAGCTCGTTCGGCTTGGGCTGTCTCGGTCGTCGGTGGTGCTGGTCTGTTTTGGTTCATCATTCATCCTCGACTATTTACATGTTAAACGTGTGAGGATGGCGATTTTCGCCACTCAGTTCGGCAGACGGGAACGATTTTGGGCGAAAAGGCGCCCGCCCGGTAGGCCGGCGGCCTCTTCGACTCAGGCGTGGTGCGGAATGTTTGCGCGCAGTGCGCCGTGTCACGGCGGAATGGAATTGAGTTTGGAGAACTCCGTAGGAAGATGCCAGAAACCTACAAGCCCAACCGACTTGGCAGAAAGGGAAACCCGACTGTGAACAGAGCATGTCGGTAAAGCGGCGTGAGGCGAAACTGGGGTAGCCAAGACGCGACCGCAAGGGCTGGCCGACAAGGTGAAGGCTAATAGCTTGAAGCCCAGTGTCCAGGGGACGAAAACAGTCTCGCCGGAAAACCAGTTGAACCGGCGCTTGGGGAGTAGGGACATTATTTGCGCGGATGATCCGAAAGGCATCGAACCAAGCCACGCCTCAATGAGAGACGGTAAGGATACGAACGGGACACCTAAATCGGCCTAGAGACGTTCCATCCGTACGGAACACGGGATCGCCTAAGTTCCGAGAGGGATAGGGTGACGGAGTCCTGGTAGTAGTCGCGGAAGTGACGCCCCGCCAGGGAGACGGTAGCACCGTTCACAGGGCGAAGCAGGACAGGTGGTCAGATGGTGGACAGCCACGAGGTACGCGAGATGCGAAAAGTCATACTGGAACTATCATCAATCACAATCGGTAATAGGTTGTGACATTGACCACTGGCGAGCTGCTTGACATCGAAAGAGTCACGAGCAGTTCTGAGGGGGGCGGTTGGAAAAGTGCCGGGTATCCAGAAGGTACACGGTAACTCGCTGGCCGCCTACCCTACAACATTCGGCCGCAGGCTGGCCTACCTGCGCAGACACCAAACCGCTTGACTTTTGAGCCGTCATCTCTATACTTATAGAAGAACCAACGAACGAGGTGGAGAAAGCAAAAGGGGCGCTCGCAGCACCCCTCGCGCTCCGACTCCTGAGCACAACAGGAGCCAGACTATAGCCATCATAGCACAGAACGAAAACGATAGCAAGCAATCAACGGCCGCAACTGGACTCAGCGCGAGCAAGCATTCTGGCTGCGACCTTTTGCGTTCCCATCCCACAGGGACATCCCACAGGGACATTGGGACGATGTTAGGATGATGCTGGGACAGTGTGGCCCCGTTCGCCATCCGCACTTTGTCTTTTTACCAGGCCCCAGCCAAGAACAAAAGAGCGACGATTGGAATAGCCTATGAGCCAACGAGACCGCCAACGCCAAAAACTCATCGAGCAGCGTCAACAGTGGCAAGATGCCACCGACCGCATCGACGCCGTCATCAGGCAGATAGGGACGACGACCGACGCGGAAAAGCTCTTGACGCTCAACCGGCGTTTGCAGGAGCTACAGGCCGAGCGGGACGCGCTGGAGCCTGCGTTGCAGGCACTCGAAGCGGAGCCAGAGGGAGACAGCACGCAAGCCCAGGAAACCCGGTCTCGGCAACAGATCACCTGGCTACATATCTCTGACCTGCACTTTCGGGCTGCGCAAACTTACAATGCCAGCGTGGTCCTGGGAGCGTTGCTGCGCGACGTCGCCGAGCGCATCCAACAGGACGGCCTGCGCCCCGATTTCATCGCCGTCACCGGCGACGTTGCCTTTGCAGGCCAGCCGGCCGAGTACGCTCTGGCCCGACGCTTTTTTGACGACCTGCTAGAGACCACGGGACTGCCTCGCCAGCGGCTATTCATCGTCCCCGGCAACCACGACATAGACCGCAACCTGGTAACAGAGGACGCAAAGGCCATCGGAGACACACTGACCAACCGCGACAAGGTCAACGCACTGTACGTCACCCCAGGCGACCGCCGCCTGCTTATGGCGCGTTTTAGGGGTTACGCAGAGTTCGTCAACGATTACCTGGACCACCTGGCTTTCGACGACGAGCACTATTTCTACGTCCACACGCTGAATCTGGCCGGGCGGCAAGTGGCCTTGCTGGGCTTGAATTCGGCCTGGCTGTGTGCTTCGGACGAGGACAAGGTTAAAGGGGTACTCATTGGCGAGCGGCAGACGCGGACGGCACTGAAACAGGCCCAGGACGCAGACCTCAAGATCGCGTTGTTGCACCATCCCTTTGACTGGCTGCGCGAGTTTGACCAGGGTGACAGCGCCGACATGTTACTGGACGCTTGCGACCTGATCCTGCACGGCCACCGGCACCAGACGGCAACAACGCAACTGATCTCACCTGATAGCGCGACCATGGTCCTGGACTGCGGGGCCTGCTACGAAACGCGCAAGTTCCCCAACATGTTCAAGTGGGTTAAACTGGACCTAGCTACGGGCAACGGCGTTGTCTACTTGCGACGCTACTCCGATAGCCGGGGTGGTTTTTGGACCAAGGACACGCAAACCTACCGCAACACGCCTGATGGGGAATATGCCTTTGCCTTGCACGCACCGGCACGTGTACCGAGTAAACTACCACGTCCGCCGATAGAAACTAAGAGCGTCCGACCATTGGAAACGAGGAGCACACACCCTCGGAGTATAACATTTGCCAGTTCGCTCACCGGAGAACCCTTCTCGTCCATCACTCTTCCACCGGCTGCTCACCCTCGCCTCACTTACCAGGCGCCTTTAGCCGAAGACCGCTTCGTTGGGCGTGAACAACTCATTCAAGCATTGCTGGCCGCTGCGGAAACAACCCGAATAGTCGCTATACTTGGAATTCCCGGCATTGGTAAAACGGCCTTGATGAAACAAATCGCATCCTGCTTTACTCTCAAATACGTTTTCTGGTACGATTTCACGCCAAGCCTATTCTCTCTTGACGATGTCTTGATACAGTTAGCTCGTTTCCTCGATGACCGACCAGGATATGAAGGTAATCTGGCCAAGGCGATTCAAGCCCCCGTATTTTTAGAAAGCGACCGAATTAATCTAATCATCAGAGAACTCAACGCGGGTTGTTACTATCTGTTCTTTGATTCCGTTCACAACATCGAAAGTCATTCGTCCCTTGATAGCTTTTTCTCTCTTTTGAAAGAGCAACTGCAACAAGGCGCAGTTTTCGTAGCCGGCCGTTCCAAACCCGTTTTCTACAAATCGGTTGACACAGCCAGGCATTTGGTGGAATCAGTGATACTGGATGGCTTGAGCGAGTTCGAGGCAAGCGAGTTCTTTGCGCAAAACGACATCACGCTAACGGTGGAGACCGTGGAAACCCTTTGTACTCGCTTTGGTGGTCTGCCGCTTGCTCTTGAGTTGATGGTGCCATTATTGACGACCGAGTTTACTGAGGCAGAGTTATTGACCTTGTCCGACGAAGCCGAGGAACCAATCATAGATGATCTGTTCGACGAAGTATATGAACGACTCGACTCAGTTGGAAAAGCTTTGTTGACCACGGCCTCTCTTTTCAATCTTCCCTACTCACAGAGTGAGTTGTTGAGTGCTCATCGAGCTTTATTTGATACCGAGGGAGAAGCATCTCAATTCACCAAACTGAGACGGCAGTTGCTAATTCAACGATTCGCCCCCGACGTTTATCAGGTTCACAAGGTCATCCGCACACTGGCACTCAAATATGTCGTTGAACTCAATCAGCACCGCGTCCGGCTTGCAGATTTTCTGGTTGCGCAGATGCCGGATGATCCACTTACCTATTTTGAAGCTATGTTACTTTATTATCAAGCCGAGTTCTTTGACCGGGCCGCTGAACTAGCCGTGCCCATTGTTGACCGAAACTTGCTACCCTATGACCCCGCTTCGGCGGAGACCGTTCTCGGCAAATTTGAGGAAAACATGGTCAGCCCAGAGCGATGGATGTGGCTGGTTGGTAGTCAAGGGGCCCTGGCCCGTTTCTGGCACCGACTTGACCAGGCTGAAGATCACTATCGAACGATGTTGAGGCTGGCCGGTGAGCTTCAGGACAAGGCCGCCACGGCCATTGCCTTCCAGCGTTTGGGTATTGTGTATCTTGACCGGGACGACAAAATCTCTGAAGACTACTATCTCAACAGTCTCGCGTTAAAGAAGGAACTGGGTGATTTGGAAGGCCAGGCAGAGCTTTACAATAATTTGGGGTCGCTCTACACTAACCGACGTCAATTCGCTGACGCTCGTTCAGCGTTGGAGAAAGGATTAGCCCAGTTAGTGAAAGCGGATGCTCCAGAGTGGCAAAAGTTGTCGCTGTACGCCAACTTGGGCCATTTGTATGCTGAAGAAGAGCAGTGGGATAAAGCTGTTGAATTGACTGAGAGAGCGCGTGAGATTGCAGAAGAGGTGGAATCACCTTACGACGTGGCGACGACAACCCACAACCTTGGTATGTATGAAGCGCGACAAAGAAATCACACAAACGCACGCGAGTGTTATCTACAAGCTCTGGAGATCGCAAGAGTCTACGGGTTTTGGAAAATTGAGGAACTGGAACATATTGCACTGGGGAAGCTATGTCACGAGTTGGGCAATTACGATGATGCGGTCACGCACTTCCAGAAGGTCGCGGAGATACAGGAGAAGATTGATGACAAAACCAAGTTAGGAGCTACATACTTTGACATTGGGACTTTCTACGCACAAAAAGACGACTATCAACGGACACTTGGTTATTATGAAAAGGGAATTGCTCTCTTTGAACATATTGAAGATGAAGCTCAAGTGCAAATGTATCTCACGAATGTTTATTGCCTTGCGGAGCAATCAGCAGAACCTCGCCGAATCGTGAGTGCGCTGAAGCGGTTGAAGAACCATCTGCTTTTTCAATCACCTTCTTATAAACTGGCCAAGGTGTATGGGACATTGGGAGAAATCTATCTGCACTTTCTCCATCGAGATCGAGTTGCACTAGCCTGTATGCGTCAAGCAGTTGAGTTACTGGCACAGCTTGATCGCGCACAAGAACAGATTGCAGCACTGACAAATCTAGGTTCTGTTTATGCAGGTCTGGAACGCCTTGGGGATGCCCTGGACGCATACACAGAAGCGATTGATATGGCTGAAAGGGACAAGCTTTCCCATCTCGTTGGTATGGTCTATTACACACGAGCCAATTGCTATGCAACGCTTGAGATGTGGCCACAGGCAGAATACGATTACCGCCGCTCGCTGGCAATAGCGGAAGAGACAGATGACACACGGATTGAAGCAGCGGTGTATCCCAATCTTGGAGAGATATACTGCCGATGGGGACGGCCGGCAGATGCAGTTGAACTCTTGCGCTCTAGTTTGGTATCTGCGCGTCAGCGTGGCGATATCGAGACCGAGATTATGACGCTGAACAATCTGGGCCTGGCATATCGAGCATCGTCTCAAGATCAAGATGCGCTTGATAGTTTCCACAACGCCTTGACGCTTAGTCGCCAATACTATCAAAAACGCAAAGAATCAAACGTCCTGATTGACCTGGGAAATCATTATCTTGAAGGGAATCAACCCGAAAAGGCCAAGAAGTATTATGAGCAGGCACTGATCGCCGCGCGTGCGGCCGAAGATGATGATTTGGAAGAGGGTAGCATGCTTTCGCTGTCGTATACTCACCGACAACTGGGCACCTTTGACGAGATAGCTGAAGATTTCAAAGCTGTTGCAGAACGGGCCGTTGAGCTAAAGCATTATGAGAACCTGGTACAATTCACGACCTTTGCCGGGGAAATCAACCTAGAAGAGGGAGACACAGAAGCTGCTGTTGAGATGTTCGAGTTTGCATTGACAGCAGCTCTGACGCTCGGATACAGTCGATTCCAACAATTCAAGTCGCACTCTGAAGCACCTGCTCTTTTACCTGAACTAATAGACGTCATTTTGAGAATTTGTGTCAGTGTTGATGAGGCGCTGCAAAATGATGCGCCTGAACGCGCACAAGCTTTGTATGACGGGCTGCTCGACAGGCTCCACGATTGGGAATCATGGGATGAAACTGGTCTGTGGATGATTGACTATCTGAAACCTATAGGGAGTTACTTGGCTGAACTGCCTGAACAGTCAATACGGGAATATGTCGTGGCTGCCTGGAACAGCGAAAATAAGGAAAGCAGCGATTCGTGAGACAAGGAAACAACCGAACCGGAATGAAAAACGCCCATACGTTCGTAAACGGCATCACCAACTATTGTTTGCGCGCAAACATTTCCGAAAAAGAACGTTGCCCCCCACTTTCTCGCCTGGCGCTGCTCCACAACAGCGCAGTAATCACACTCCAACTTGCGCGACGAGTCTTTGGAAGAGACTTCCAATCTCCCTGAACCCGACGTGCTGGCAGGGAGATGCTTGAGGACCTAGAGGCTGCGTTGGAGCAGTTGCGCGCTATTGTAGAGGATTTGGGCGAGTAGCGCCTGGCATGACCACTCCACGGCTAAAGGTCGAGGGGACGTCCTACGCTCCCTGATCCAGGCGTTTCAGACGCCAGGCTCCGCCGCAGACCCTATCATCCGGCCCACGACCGCTATGGCGGTTCGGTGAGCCTTGAGGACGGCGACGTCCTGATGGACGTCACGCCCATGCCCGGCGGCGGGACCGAACTCACGATGCCCTCGTCCGTGTTGTACGGCTGGCCGGTCTGGCCGACGGGCGGAAGGGACATAACGGTTGTCCTGGCCACAGCGATGCCTACGCTGACCGACACGCCCACCCCCTCGCCGATGCCCACGCAGCCCCCCACGCAGATGCCGACGCCCTTCTGGTCGGTTGAGACGGCCAGTGAGATTTCGCTTGGACACGAAAGTAGTCTATATAATAGTAGGCACAACACCGATGACCGCATCCAGAAACTCGGTGGTGCTGGCGGCTGGCCGTCTTCTGTGCTAAGATGGGCGAAACCGCGTGCGAGTTAGGGAGCAACCGCTTACAACTCCCCTCACTTTTTGCTCCCTAACTCGGCAGTTCTGCCCCGGCGGCCTCGGTCGCCAACAATCCGAGAAGGGAGAAAATGGCATGATGAGACTTTGGAATCCCAGGATCATCGTAGCCGGCATCGCAGCCCTGTTATTGGTATCGGCGGTAGTTGTACTACTACTGACCTCATTCTCCTCCCAGGCCCAACAAGAACCCCCCGATTTCGCCGCATCCTACAAAACCGGCCCCCAATCGGCGGACGCCGGCGACGTCATCACCTACACCATCGTCGTCTCCAACGCCGGCGGCGCGGTGGCCAACGCCACCCTGTCCGACACCCTGCCTCCTGGCCTCGTGTTCGCCGGCTGCCGCTACGAGATCGCAGGGAGCGCGTCCTCGCCCTGCACGCCGCCTCTACTATGGATGGCAGACCTCGACGCCGGCGCCCGCGTCACGACGACCCTGGCCGCGACGGTGACGGTGGAGGGCACGGCGGGCACGGCGCGCTGGCCGCTGGTCAACTGCGCCTATCTCGGCTGGGGCGACGGCGAACGGTGGGAAATGTGTGTGGGAACGATGGTGAATCCCGATCACGTGTATTTGCCGTTGGTCATGGCCGGCTGGCCGGCTTGGTGGGGGAGTTATCCGCTGTGTCCGGGGGAGGATATAGACCGGGGTGGGTTTGGGGAGGAGGGCGGAAACGATAGATGGGACCCTCACAACTCGCCGCCATTGTTGCCCGTACCCTATGCCTGTGTCGGATGGATCCACTGGGCGATACCTTATGGTTCGGTCGGAGAAATTACGGATACGGATTATTCTTACTACGAGATCGGCGATGGCGACCTTGGAAAAACGATACGGATCACCTTGACCCGGCTGCCGATGAATTATAAGCTGCGATATTACTATCCCTTTCAGCAGGAAACTGGGTCGTCGTCCAATCTCGGCACGCAGGATGAGGTGCTGGAACTGCCGGCAACAGTGACCGGTGTCTATACGCTTTTCGTGCGGCCTCAGATATTCGGACAGGATCCGCCGGTGCCTGAGTATGATCCAGTTAATCCTTACTTGTTAATTTTGGAAGAAATCCCATGATGAAACGACGACGTTCCTTTGGAGTTGGACTTGTTCTCTCTGCACTGGCTCTGGTATTGCTTCTGGGCAGGGATGCCGAATCATCTGTGTCCCACCAGATAATTTGTCAGCACGATGCCACTTGTGACCATGACATTGACAATCTGCCGGTCTGTACTGGCGGATTGGTCACCCAATATTACCGGGGGATAGTGACGGCAGACAACGATGGCCACATAGGCACATTGGACTGTGGCGGCGGGTTTTGCCGTGACGAAATCATAGTGTCTATTCCTGACAGTGCTCACGACTACCAGGCGCTTTGGGTACGCATGCACGATCACGAAAAAAGTGCGCAGTTTGACGCTAGAGTGTCATCCGACGGCGGCGCAACCTGGCGGTTGGTGTCGAGCGGCGATGATGTGCAGACATCGGGAGAGGGAGAGGAGCCGTGCAGCTCGCGGCACGATGACCGCTGGCACCCACCCTATGGCGATGGCGATCAAGGTTGCCCCGATCCTTTGCCCGTGCCCGTGTCATGGACGGGATGGTTCAACTCTGAAGACATAGACCCAAACTGGGAGCTTCGAGGAGATTACCCCTGTGCCCTTTCTTTCGCCGCACACACAATCTCATTCGCCTCTATCCCCGATGTGGATCAACTCAAATTAGTGTTCGACTCCGAGGACCCGTGGCCCGAGCACATCCACGTCCACGATGTAATCTGGGTCGCCTGCCAACAGCCCACACCCACCCCAACCCCCACGCCCACCGCGACCCCCACACCCACGCCTTACGTCGACGTCCATGTGCGCAATCCCGAGGGCGGCGCTGTGGAGCGGCGCTTGAGGATGGTGAGCTTCAACGCCGGCAGCGGCGCGGTCGCCTGGGAAGGCGACGTGACGGCCTCCGACGCCATGCTCCCCCGCAGACCCTA
>Ga0233411_10000223_pt1 | contig 18596 bp, 16 predicted proteins | sample Na_anoxic_2_MG_FD_179799 | JGI IMG/M metagenome (GOLD analysis project Ga0233411, IMG submission 179799) | Seawater microbial communities from Saanich Inlet, British Columbia, Canada - Na_anoxic_2_MG | ecosystem: Environmental > Aquatic > Marine > Inlet | place: Canada: British Columbia...
CAAGGCTGCCAAAGATCTGGTGAAGCAGGACAAGAAGGCCGGAAAAGTGGTCGAACTGCCTTTTATTGTCGAGTCGGATACCATTGAGGAACGGGTGGAAGGAAAATACAGGACCCTCAGTATCAAGGATTTCAAGAAGGGTGATCAATACGGTTATTTCCTTGACGTGTCTCCTGAATCTTTCGACGTCCCCGGAGTGGCCGAGGTCATCGATTCAGCCAAGACAATATTTGTCAATGCGGTCATGGGTTTTACACCCCACTTTTTTGAGGGATCTCAAAAGCTTGACAGGACCATTGATCAGAATCTATATGCACAAAAATTATACGGTGGCGGTGATACCCTCCAGGAATTCAAGAATCTCAGCCCCGGCCTTTACCTGGCCGCTATGGACAATGCCCGGTATTTCTTTTTTACCGGGGGCGGGTCTGTGCTTAAGGCCATCGAAGAGGGAACGCCATACGGTCTTGAACCGGTCAAGGCCCTTATAGAAAACGCAGAGGCAAGACCGAAATGAGCAAACATGAATGAGACTGTTGATTTATGAGGTTTTTCTATGCCTATCACACCTGTTTTTGATATAGAAAGATCTGGACGGGCCATGCGGGTAGCCGCCTTTATGTCAGGTTCAGGCACAAATATTATGAGGCTGATCGAATGGGAAAATAATTTGAGAATTGAAGAAGGCATATCACCCTTTGAAGTGGTTTTCATATTCAGCGACCGGTCAGATGGAACTTGTGTTGGAGAAAAAGTCGCCTTAGATAACGGTATCCCGTATTTCAGTTATGATATTCGGTCTTTTCATCGGCTGAGGTCATTGAATAGGACGGTCAATACAACTGAGGGCCTGGCCGCGAGGAGAGAATATGACAGTGTTGCAGGGAGACTGGTGGAGATCTTTGAGATCGATCTTATTGCCCTTGGGGGATATATGAGTTATACAACACTAAAAAGGTGCGTTAATATTCACCCTTCTGATCTTTCCATTCTCTTGCCTGATAAGTGTCGAAAGTATGTTGGGGAAAACGCAGTTCGCGATGCTATTACGGGCGGAGAAAGCATGCTTTGCGCCTCTACGCTCTGGACGGATGAGGGCGTGGATACGGGCCCCTTATTAATGGTTTCAGATCCAATACCAGTCAAACTCTCAGAACCTCTCGAAATCTTGATCAAGGATAATAAGAGACTCCTTAAAGTAGTAGACGAACACCATCAGTCCCTGAAAAGAAAGGCGGACTGGAAAATTTTTCCCCTCACAATTGAAATGATAGCGAGAGGTCGATTTGCTTTTGATGAGAATAACCGTGTGTATGTCGATGGCCGGCCAGTCCCGGATGGCTATAAGGGAATGAATAAATCTTCTGTTTAAGCAATTACTCAGGTGGATAGACTGAAGGTAGAAGGCTTTTAGGGACAAATCATGCGCGATCACACAAAACTTAGGGCTTGCTCAAAAATAACTTCGCAGAATTGACGCTCAGATTTGGGTGAGATTTGGCTGCTGCGATTGAGTGAAGCCAGAGGAATAGTGAACTATTTCGATGACTTCACGATTGAGCAGCAGCCGAAGATGGCCCGAAGCTGCAGATGGGAAAATGTGAAGTTATTTTTGAGTGAGCCCTTAGGTCATTTGAGCTGGCTGACGAGGTAGCAGTACTGGTTTAAGAGAAGGTCTTGAATGGTTTAATTCGAGCGTTGCGAGGTGATTGATATACTTCAGCCTTCAGTCTTCAACCTGAATACCTGAGTTACCTGGGATTTTTTAAAGAAAATTGAAAAGCCAGAAAAGGAGGATTGACCATGAAAAATACCTTTGACCAAATTATAAAAGGAGGACTGGCTGTTTGTCCCAGGTCTATCAATAGACTCGACATCGGTTTAGTGGATGGAAAGATTTCCAGGATGGCTTCTGAGCTGAAAGACACCGATGCCCGAGAAGTAATCGATGCCACGGGTAAATACATTTTGCCGGGCTTGATAGACGCTCATGTTCATCCTGTCTATGTGGACACAATTGCAGACTGTTCTATCTTAGGCGCATTTGGCGGGGTCACCACAATAATACACTATGCCTATGCGAAACCGGGCATGGAATTGGCGGATACGGTCAAAAGTTTTATTGCGGAGGGAAAACAAACGTCATGCACTGATTTTGCCATCCATGGAGCTATGTTTGATCCAAAAAACCAAATCAAAGATATGCGGAAATGTTTTGAAATGGGCGTAAGATCTTTTAAGATGTTCATGACTTATGCCAAGCTGGGATGGATGACAGATGATTACTATCTCGCCAAAGCAATGGATGTGATCGCCCAGTTGGGAGGGCTGGCCATGGTTCATGCGGAAGACGGGCTGTCCATTGATTATCTTGAGGATAAATATCGGGATCAACCCCAGAAAGACGTCTTTCTTAAGGTTAGATCTGACATCCTGGAAGCAGATGCCACCTTCCGGGCGATTTCCATTGCCGAGGTCATGAATTGCCCTCTTTATATCGTTCATGTGAGCGCAGGGCGTGCCCTTGACCCCATCCGAAATGCAAGAGATAAAGGCCGGATTGTCTTCACTGAGACATGCCCTCAATATCTTTGCCTGACGGACGAGGCACTCCAAAAAAATGGCCCCCTGGCCAAAATAGGCCCCCCTCTCAGGTCGGTTCAGGACAATGAAGCCCTTTGGGAAGGACTTAAGATGGGGATTATCGATGTGATTGCCAGCGACCACGCTCCAAAAAGCAAGAAGATTGACGACGATTTCTTTGAAGCACCTTTTGGGTCGCCCTCTCTCGAAACGATATTCAACGTCACCTATCAGAAAGGAATCAATGAAGGGAGAATCGATCTCTGCACCCTGGTCAGGACCATGAGCGAGATGCCGGCGAAAATATTCGGGTTATATCCTCAGAAAGGAATCCTGCAGGAAGGATCAGATGCCGACCTCGTAATCTTTGACCCGGCAAAAAAGCATACCATTACCCAGACCAGCCAGCACTCCAATACTTCTTATACCCTGTATGAAGGTCTGGATTGTGTCGGTGCACCATCTTTAGTCATGCAGAGAGGTGTAATTATGGTAGAAGAAGATGAGTTTAAGGGGAAAAAAGGGCAGGGCAACTTCTTGCCGGTTGAGATTCTTAAGAAACCTATTACACCTCTTTGATCATACCCGCTATAGATCGTCATAGTGTTAAGCCGTAGTACTTAACCGCAAAGTTTTTATTTTCAAAACATGTTTCTTGACAAATTCTCTCTGCATTAATAGGATTTTGATAAGAAATCAACAAGATGAAATGACCATCCCGTCTAAAAAGGAAAGGCATTAACAAATGAAAGTTCTTGTAAGCGACCCTCTATCGGATGTTGGTATTGAGATATTCAAGGAGACACCCGGTATTGACGTTGACGTAAATATCGGTCTCACTCCCGAAGAACTCAAAGAGATTATCGGCCAATATGAAGGCCTTATTATTCGAAGCGCCACCAAGGTTACGGAAGACATCTTAGAGGCTGCTCACAAGCTAAGGGTCATCGGTCGTGCAGGGATCGGACTGGACAATGTTGATATCCCTGCTGCGAGTCATCGCGGAATCGTGGTAATGAATACCCCCGACGGCAACACTATAACAACGGCGGAACACACCATCGCCATGATCATGTCCCTCTCAAGAAACATCCCTCAGGCAACCGCCTCACTCAAGGATGAAAAATGGGAGAAGAAAAAATTGAAAGGCCGTGAACTTTTTAACAAGACTCTCGGGCTGATTGGAGCGGGACATATCGGCCGGATCGTAGCTGACAGGGCCAAGGGTATGAAGATGAAGGTTATCGTCTATGACCCTTATATCAAACCCGAGGCTGTTGAAAAGTTGGATCTTGAACCTGTTTCTTTTGAAGAGCTTCTCAAAAGGGCCGACTACATCACCATTCATACCCCGAAGACCGACGAAACCGGCGATCTGATCAATAGTGAAACTATTGCGAAAATGAAAAAAGGCGCGATGTTAATCAACTGCGCCCGTGGTGGCATCGTAAACGAAGATGATGTTTATGATTCCTTGAAGATCGGGCACTTAGCAGGCGCTGCCTTTGATGTCTTTAGCACAGAACCACCAGGTAAGATCAAACTGATGGAACTGCCAAATTTCATTTGTACGCCCCATTTAGGCGCTTCCACCACTGAGGCCCAGGATAATGTAGCCGAAGATGTGGCCGAACAGATTGTCGCATACCTCCTCCACGGAACAGTGAAAAATGCCGTAAATATCCCCAGCATCAGTACCGAACTAATGCTTACACTGAGGCCCTTCGCTACTTTATTGGAAAGGATGGGGTCATTGCAATCCCAACTTGCTGATAGCGCCGTCTTAGAAGCCAGGATTGAGTATTCCGGCACCATAGCTGAACACAATGTAGCCCCCTTGACAACGGCTATGCTAAAAGGACTGTTTACACCAATCCTTAAAGATGACGTAAACTATGTCAATGCACCATATATTGCCGCTGATCGAGGAATAAAGGTAGTTGAGTCCAAGAGCACAACTTCTGAAGACTTTGCAAGCCTCCTTAAGCTTACTGTCAAGTCCCTGGAAGCTGAAAACATCGTGTCCGGTACCATTTTTGGCAAAGAGATGCCCAGAATTCTGCGAATAAATAATTTCTATCTCGAGGCCATTCCTGAGGGCCATAATCTCTTTATACACAATAAAGACATACCGGGTGTTATCGGGCAGATCACAACTACACTTGGAAAATATGAAGTCAACATCAACCGAATGCAGGTAGGACAAGAAAAGGGGGAAAAGCAGAACGTAATACTATTGACAACCAGTTCCATTGTTAATGATCAAATTCTTGAGGAACTACGGGGATTTACAGGCATTTATTCAGTAAGAAAAATCGAGTTATAGGAGTTAAACCATGGCTGAAGAAGAAAAAGGCTTTGTAATCAAAGACAGAAGATCCTTGGATGAAAAAGGCGATTTGAAAACGGAAAAACCTGAAGAAGAAAAACCCAAAGATGAGCAAAAACAAGAGCCGGAACAAAAAGAGACCAGGGAAGCCCCCTTGCCGGAGGTCAATTTTACCTCCCTGATCTTTAGTCTCAGTTCATCCGCTTTTTATCACTTTGGTGAAATTGAAAACCCTCAGACAGGCCAAAAGGAGAAAGATCTGCCCATGGCCAAACATGCCATTGATACCATCGCCATGCTAAAGGAAAAAACCGAAGGTAATCTGACGGAAGAAGAGAAAAAATTTATCGACAGTATTCTGAACGACCTGAGATGGAGATATGTCAAGGCGACGGAATAATAGTGGTTAGCAGGTTATCGGATTCATTGGGTTATTGGGTTTGTTAAATTTATAGTAAAGAAAGTAAGTGATTAAGGAGCATAATTTATGGCCAAGAACAAAATGGCCCTTTTTTGTCTAATTGCCGGATTTTTCGTGGCAATTCAATTAAGTCCTGTCACAGTTAAAGAGGCCCTTCCTTCCTCCCTCCCATCAACCGCTCCTGAGTCTTTTTCCAAACTTGTAAAGAAGGCTAGCCCATCGGTTGTCAACATTAGTACGGTAAAAGTTATCAAGAACACGGGAATCAAGCCAATGCCCTTTAAAGGACAAAGACCTTTCAGTCCTGATGACCCATTCAAAGACTTTTTTGATCGGTTTTTTAAGGATCAGATACCCAAGCAGCACAGGCAAAAAAGCCTTGGTTCCGGTTTTATCATCGACAAGGACGGCTTTATTTTAACAAACAATCATGTGGTAGAAAACACAGATGAAATAATGGTCAAACTAACCGATGAAAAGGAATTCCCCGCAAAAATCGTTGGCCGTGACCCAAAGACCGACCTTGCCCTTATACGTATTGAAACAGACCGGCCCTTAAAACCGCTTACCCTGGGAAATTCAGACAATCTCGAGGTTGGAGACTGGGTTGTAGCCATTGGAAACCCGTTTGGCCTGGGGAATACGGTTACAGCAGGTATTGTCAGCGCAAAGTATAGACATATCGGTGCCGGATCCTATGACAACTTTATCCAAACTGATGCCTCTATCAACCCCGGAAATAGTGGGGGCCCCCTCTTAAACACTTCCGGAGAAGTGATAGGGATAAACTCAGCAATCTTCTCAAGGACCGGAGGAAGCATTGGGATTGGATTTGCTATTCCTGTCAACATGGCCAGGGATCTCCTTCCGCAACTCAAAAAAGGGAAAGTAATAAGGGGCTGGCTGGGTGTCATGATCCAAAAAATTACTCCTGAATTGAAGGACAAGCTTAAACTAAAAGATGAAAGAGGAGCTCTGGTTGCAGATGTCACACCCGGAGCGCCCGCTGATAAGGCCGGAATTAAACGCGGTGATGTTATCGTGTCCTTTGATGGCAAGGTTATCAAACAAATGAAGGATCTGCCTTATATTGTAGCCAGTACCCCTGTAAACAAAACTGTCCTGGTTGTAGTTATACGAAAAGGGCAAGAAAAGGACTTCCAAATTAAATTAGCGGAATTAAAAGATGATAAAGGCTCCAGGGAGACAGATCAGAAAAAACCATATTTAGGCATGACCGTCGAAGAACTCACCCCTCAATTAGCGCGAAGCCTCGGTATTTCAGAAACGAGCGGCCTGGTGGTAGTTCAGATCAATAATAACACTCCCGCGGCAGAGGCTGGACTAAAACAGGGTGACGTCATTCTGGAAATAGATCAGGTCACAGTAAAAAACCTTGATCAATTTAACAAAAAGATTCAGGACTATGAAAAGGGCGATGCTATTCTATTCCTGATCAAGCGTAAAGGTTCCACCCTTTACCTGACACTAAAGGTTTGGTAACATTAAAAAAGACAGTCCGCACCCCTGCTAAGCTGAATATTCGACTAAAGATAACCGGTCGTCGTCCGGATGGATACCATGAACTGGTGTCCATTATGGTCCCTGTCAGCCTGTTTGATCTTCTTGCATTAAAAATAACCCGCTCACAGCGGATTACAATTATTAGTGAGGGCCATTCCGTACCCAATAATGAAAAAAACCTTGCTTACCGGGCTGCCCAAAGTTTCTTTTCTCAAACCGGTATTAACTCCGGTCTTTCTATAAAACTCATCAAAAATATTCCTGTAGCCGCAGGCTTAGGCGGAGGCAGCAGCAATGCTGCATATACTCTCAAAACACTGAATGAAATGTGGTCAAACCCACTCACACCCAGGGACATGGAGGATCTTGCTTTGAATTTAGGGGCAGACGTACCGTTTTTTCTGCAAAGCAGGCCATGCCTTGCAACAGGAATTGGGGAAATCCTGGAGCCTATCAGGAATTGGCCGAGATTCTGGTACGTGATTATAATGCCTCCTGTTTTCATCTCGACCTCGTGGGCCTATGGCAACCTGAAATTTCAGTTGACAAACGATGAAAATAACTCTATTATTAATGCATTAAGAAAACAACCTCTTGACGTCGTTAAAATACTTGAAAATGACTTGGAAACAGTCACGGCATCTCATTTTCCCATCATCGACACTATCAAAAAATCATTAGTGGATGCGGGGGCGAATGGCGCTTTGATGTCAGGCAGCGGCCCTAGCGTTTTTGGTATTTTCAGTTCGAAAGACCAGGCATTATCGGCAAAAAGAGCACTCTCCTCCCAAAATTTGGGGGAGGTCTTTATGGAGTCAGGTCTTGATATTTGAAAATTTTTTCAAATGTCAAGACCTGATTCCTTTGAGATACTGGGGTGTCGTCAAGCGGTAAGACACGGGCTTTTGGAGCCCGCATTCGGGGGTTCGAATCCTCCCACCCCAGCCAATATTATGAGACCTTTGAAAAATGTTCGATTTTGGTCAAGGTCAAGCCTCCGGCCCGTAGGGCCTACGCCCCGGAGAGCCAAAAAGGGGCGTTTTGCAAAGATCTCGTGATACGCATAGTTACTATACCGTTAATAGCAGCTGAAAATTATGGAATGCAGAAATATTCACAGTCAATTTCTCAATTTTTAAAAGGTTGCAGCTAAAATGAGACTTTTTGGTGGAACATCTAATACAGATTTGACGCTCGAGATATGCAAATACCTCAACATCGAGCCTGGCAAAATTACCGTCAAGACCTTTAGTGATGGGGAAACCCTAGTAGAAATAGGCGAAAACATCAGGGGGCAGGATCTGTTTGTCTTGCAATCCACATGCACACCGGTTAATGACAACCTTATGCAACTTCTGATTATCATGGATGCACTCAAGAGGGCATCTGCTGACCGGGTCACGGCAGTAATCCCTTATTACGGCTATGGTCGCCAAGATCGAAAGACTAAACCGAGAGTTCCGATCAGCGCCAAACTTGTTGCAGACTTAATTACTGTGGCGGGGGCAAACAGGGTAGTGTCGATGGATCTCCATGCAGGGCAAATCCAGGGTTATTTCAATATTCCGGTCGACAATATCTTTGCTGCGCCCATTTTGCTGAAATACATCCAATCTAACTTTCAAAACGACCTTGTTATTATCTCCCCGGACGCTGGTGGTGTGGAAAGGGCTCGAGCCTTTGCAAAGCGCCTCAATGCAACCCTGGCCATCATAGATAAACGCAGAGATGCACCCAATATTGCAAAGGCTATGAACATAATCGGGGAAGTAAACGGCAAAACCGCTATTATCCTTGACGATATGGTCGATACGGCAGGCACCTTAACCCAGGCCGCAAAAGCCCTTAAAAACAGGGGCGCCCCTGCGGTACATGCCTGCTGTACACATGCAGTCCTATCTGGTCCTGCCATTGAACGGATTGAATCATCAGCTATTGATACACTGCTCGTAACCAATACCATCCCTCTCAATGGCAATGCCAAAGAATGTAAAAAGATTACTGTCTTATCTATAGCAGAACTTATGGGAGAAACTATCAGAAGAATTCACAATTCTAATTCGGTCAGCACGCTATTCGTTTAGCACAATAAAGAACTGGACGATACGTGCATTGCTATCGAATTTTATTAATACCGGAGGTGACAAATGGATCAAGTAGTGCTTGCTACTCAGGTGAGAAAAAGCAAGGGAAAAGGAGCAGCAAGAAAGCTTAGAGAGAACAATCAGATTCCTGCCATTTTTTATGGTCCTGATACCGAATCTATTATGTTAACCGTAGATTATCAGGAGTTTGAACGTATCATCAATCAAGACGCAAGTGACAATATTATCTTCGATCTTCAGGTGAAATCAGATCAAGGGACTGAAACCAGGAAAGCGCTGTTAAAAGATCTTCTGATTGACCCTACCAAAGACACATACCTTCATGCTGATTTTTATGAGATATCCATGGATAAGGAAATTACGGTCGGAGTCCCTATTCGCTTGCTCAACACCCCGCTCGGGGTCACAGAAGGCGGCATTATCCAGCATATCAGAAGAGAGCTTACGATCTCCTGCCTTCCGGACAAGCTGATCGAATCTCTGAATATTGATGTCTCTGATCTGAACATTGGTGATTCCGTTCATGTTGAGGACATTAAACTCCCGGACGGAATTACGACAACGGAAGAAAAGCATCTGACCATAGCTGTTATTGCCGCACCTTCTGCCATACCTGAAGAAGAGGTCGAAGAAGAAGGTCTGGAAGAGATTGAGGGAGAAGCAGCAGAGACGGAAGCAGGGAGTACTGAAGAAGAACGGGCTCAAGAAAAAACAGGTGAATAGCAACTATACTGTATCCGGGAATCAGCATAAATATGAGAGCTGCTTCTATTCTGCATTCTGTGTTCTGACTTCAGGGTGATTACTAAAAAGTGTATTTGATTGCAGGTCTCGGCAACCCCGGGCCAGAATATAAGGACACAAGACATAATATAGGTTTTAAGGTAATTGACCTTTGGAGCAATGAACTGGGAGTACGTCTGACCAGTAGTCGCTTTCGGTCAAAGAATATTCTGACAAGATTTGAGAACAAAAAAATTGCTCTCCTTTGCCCTTTAACCTTTATGAACCAAAGCGGCAATTCAATAAGGGCATTTGCTGACTACTATAACCTTGAAAGCAAGAACATCCTGATCACACATGATGACGTGGATCTTCCGGTTGGGAGAATAAAAGTTGTAAGAAAAGGCGGTGCAGGGGGGCATAAAGGCATATTATCTATTATCCAGCATTTGGGCAACATGCAATTCCCCCGAATAAAAATCGGTGTGGGACGTCCACGTTATGAAGAATCTGTTGAAAAGTATGTCCTCACACCCTTTTACAGTGACCAGAAGGACATCATTGAAGAAGCAATCCATCTCGCAGCTAATGCATGCAAATTGTTCATTTCAGAGGGGATTGAATCGGCAATGACTAATATCAATCACCAAGTTTTATTAAACAAGGAGGGAAGAAGCTAATGCAAGGACTAACCATTTATGCACCATTTTTAGGAATTCTTAGTCTGATTATTGCCATGCTAATTTATAACTATGTCAAAAAACAGCCCAATGGCAGCCCATTGATGCAGGAATTAGAAAATATGATCCATGAAGGCGCCATGGCATTTTTAAAGAGAGAATACTCCATATTAATCATCTTTATAGCAGTCGTGTTTGTTGTGTTGGGGTTATTGCTGGGAGAGTGGAAAACCTCTGTTGCATTTTTGACCGGCGCTCTGTGCTCCATGCTGGCAGGTTTTTCAGGCATGACCGCAGCGACGAGGGGCAACTCCCGAACTGCAGAGGCCGCAAACAAATATGGCCAGGCCAAGGCCCTCAACGTCTCTTACTTTTCAGGCTCAGTCATGGGCTTGGCTGTTGCCGGTCTTGGGCTTCTGGGATTAGGATTCTGGTTCTGGATTTATGGGGGTGATCCGGCAACTGCTAAATATATCAATGGCTTTGCCATGGGAGCAAGCTCCATCGCCCTGTTTGCCCGTGTGGGTGGAGGTATATATACCAAGGCCGCAGATGTTGGGGCTGACCTGGTTGGAAAGGTAGAGGCAGGCATTCCTGAAGATGATCCTCGAAACCCCGGGGTAATTGCTGATAACGTAGGTGATAACGTAGGTGATATTGCAGGGATGGGTGCCGACATCTTTGAATCATTTGTAGGTTCGGTGATTGCCACTATAGCTATTGCTGCAACATTGACAATAACTCCTGAATTCCTGGCCAAATTCCCTATTCTAAAAGACCTTGATCCAGTGGCGATCAAACTAAAATACATGGCCATGCCCATCCTGGTTGTTATTGCCGGGATGATCAGTTCATGGGCAGGAGTCTTTTCCATCAAGATATTCCAGAAGGGCAGCCCGGCAGGGGCTTTGAGATATACCACCTTTGTGGCTGCTATCATCTTTATAATACTCACCATAATTGTAACCAAGTATCTCGGCATGCCCACAGGCGCCTTCTGGGCAGTGTTTTCCGGGCTTCTATGTGGAATTGCCATTGGTCTCCTTGCCGAGTACTATACATCCGGTCCTCCTGTCCGCCGTATTGCAGAACAGACAAAGACCGGGTCGGCTACCGTCATCATTTCAGGACTGGCTGTTGGCATGCAGTCTACATACCTCCCAATCCTGGGCATTTGCGTAGCTACCTTTGTAGGTTTTCAGACTGCCGGGATCTACGGAATTGGTCTTTCGGCCGTTGGTATGCTGGCAACTGTCGGTGCAACCATGACCGTTGATGCATACGGTCCCATTGCAGATAATGCCGGTGGTATATCGGAGATGGCAGGGCTCGGGCCTGACACAAGGAAGATTACTGACAGCTTAGATTCCCTTGGCAACACTACTGCTGCCATCGGTAAAGGGTTTGCCATTGGTTCTGCGGCCCTTACTGCACTGGCTCTGTTCGTAGCCTTTTCCCAGTCAGCCGGTCTGGATATTATCGATATGAGAAACCCGATGGTGGTAATCGGCTGCTTTATCGGCGGCATGGTCCCCATGCTATGCGCTGCACTGACCATGACTTCGGTAGGCAAGGCTGCCTTCAGCATAGTGGAAGAGATTCGGCGTCAGTTCCGGGAAATTCCCGGACTGTTGGAAGGAAAAGAAGGCGCCAAACCGGAACCGGCGATATGCGTCTCCATTGCTACTAATTCGGCCCTGAGGGAGATGGTAGCCCCGGGCCTGATCGCGGTCCTTACTCCTGTAGCAGTTGGTTTTCTTTTAGGCAAAGAAACCTTAGGCGGTATGCTATTAGGCGCTACGGTAATGGGTGCATTTCTTGCCCTCTTTATGGCAAATAGCGGCGGTGCCTGGGATAATGCAAAAAAATGGATTGAAGAAGGTAACTTGGGCGGAAAAGGCTCTGATAGCCATAAGGCCGCAGTAGTCGGTGATACTGTTGGTGATCCTTTCAAAGATACGTCCGGTCCTGCCATGAACATCCTTATCAAATTGATGTCAGTGGTTTCTCTTGTGATTGCGCCAACCCTGCCTGCGGTAGGCTTGCTTTTGGGACTGTAAATAGAGTCTGAACGAAAACCATTTTTTCACCCGGAAAAACCCTGGTTTTCGTTCGGATACCAAATATTCAATGTTTGACCATCGATCCGGCTTTGTAAAGGGCATTTCTCGAAATTCGATTATGGGGGTATAAATGTTTAATGTAGGTGATTTAGCTGTCTATCCTTCGCATGGTGTTGGCATCATCGAAAAGATTGAATCACAGGAAATCTCAGGTTGCCGGCAGGACTTTTATGTCATGCGAATTCTTGACAATGACATGATTATCATGATCCCTACAAATAATGTTAATAATGTTGGATTAAGAGATGTTATCGGGAACGCCGAAATCGAGAAGCTTTACTCTATTCTTGAAAAAAAAGACGTCATTATTGACAATCAAACCTGGAATCGCCGGTATAGAGAATACATGGATAAAATCAAAACCGGGTCTATTTTTGAGGTTGCAGAGGTCTATCGTGATCTCCTGATTCTCAAAATTGAGAAAGATCTCTCTTTCGGTGAAAGAAAAATGCTGGATACAGCGAGAAGCCTTCTTGTAAAAGAAATATCTCTTGCCAAAAAAGTTGAAGAAGACGAGATAGAAAAAGACCTCGACAGAATGTTTTCTTAACCAACCTATTTACACAGTGGAAAAAAAATCAGGCAGAATCTTCCGCTATAAGGCCCCTGACAATAGCCGGGAAGTTCGCTTAGACTCCTTTTTAGCTTCTTCTTTAACCGGCCTGTCACGTTCAAGAATAAAGGCTCTTATAAAAAGCGGAGACGCAAAGGTAAACAATTGTCGCTCAAAACCAAGCTATAAACTAAAGGCACACGATGAGATCCTTCTTTCAATCCCTGCTCCAACAGCGTCTATTCTGAAACCTGAGACAATTGATTTTTCTATTATACATGAAGATAACTCAATTATTATTATAGACAAACCGGCCGGACTTGTTGTTCACCCCGGGCCCGGTCACTCCACAGGCACATTGGTTCACGGCCTGCTTGATTATTGCCAGGATCTTTCCGGGATCGGCGGCATATTACGACCTGGGATTGTTCATAGACTCGACAGAGACACTTCAGGCCTTTTGCTTATTGCAAAAAACGATCACGCTCACACCTTTCTTGCCGATCAGTTCAAGTCCGGTACTGTGAAAAAGCAATACGTAGCGCTTGTGCATGGTCAGGTAAAAGAACATGGAGGAAAGATTGATCTCCCTATTGGCCGTCACCCTGTTAGGAGAAAAGAAATGTCAATTGCGCTATCAGGAGGCAGGCGGGCACTTACATTCTGGCATAAAATTGAAGAGTTTCATGGCGGGATTTCCCTTCTCTCGGTTGTAACAAAGACTGGACGATCCCACCAGATTCGGGTGCATCTTTCCCATATTGGCCACCCTGTTGCAGGTGATAAGGTATATGGACACGGCCTGAACTGGTGGAAAAGACACCCCCTCCACAGAAAAAGTGGGCTTCAGCCAATAAAAAGACAAATGCTCCATGCAAGGTCTTTAGGGTTCACCCATCCAGATGAAGATCGCTATATGGAATTTGAAGCACCTGTTCCAGACGATATGGAACATATTATTAGGGCCCTGAGAATGTTAAATTCCCATAATCATGCAAATATTACGTAAAGGCCTTGACATAAATAAATATAGGCACTAAATTATTAGTAGCAAAAGAAATTTCCTGCCTTAGCTAACCTGCTGAGCAAATTTTTCTAACTCAAATACTAATGGGAGTGAAAAAAGCGAATAAAAACATTTATGCTTTAGCCCATACCGTGTGACCTGTTTAGCCTTCCAGTAGCTACCCACGAGATTATATTTGAAGAACTAATATATGTGCAGTGTGGTTATGAGATCTTTTCTGAGTGACTGGCGGAAGGCCTCCATGTCCCTGTAATCAGCAAATATTTTACTGAAAAACGCTAAATTGTTATCATAAGAGACAATTTCAATCAGAGAGCAAAAGGAGATGTTTTGTAATTGCTCATAATTTTATTTTAATGGAGAAGAAGTATGAATTTAGTAGAACTTAAAAAAATGAAGATTAGTGAATTGACTGATATAGCAAAGGAATTCAATGTTGAAGGCGCATCAGGGATGCCCAAACAGGCACTTATTTTCTCGCTGCTACAAGCAAATTCAGATCGAAAAGTCCCTATATATGGAGAGGGCGTTCTGGAGATCCTGCCGGACGGCTTCGGTTTCCTCAGGGCTCCTGACGCTAATTATCTTCCTGGCCCTGATGATATCTATATCTCTCCCTCGCAAATTCGACGTTTCAATTCAAGAACAGGTGATACTATCACTGGCCTGATTCGACCGCCAAAAGACTCAGAAAGATATTTTGCCCTTCTAAAGGTAGAGAAAATCAACCATGAAGACCCGGAATTGGCCAGAGAAAAAATCTTATTTGATAATCTGACACCCCTTTACCCCGATGACCGGATTAACCTGGAAACAATACCGAAAAATTACTCTGCAAGAATCATGGATTTAATGACACCAATTGGAAAAGGCCAGCGAGGTCTGATTGTTTCTCCTCCCAGGACTGGAAAGACCATGCTTCTTCAAAATATCGCAAACAGTGTGACCGCCAACGATAAGAGTATTCATAAAATTGTACTACTTATAGATGAAAGACCGGAGGAAGTGACCGACATGTCTCGATCCGTGGAAGCAGAAGTCATCAGCTCAACCTTTGATGAACCTCCTCAACGCCACGTCCAGGTAGCTGAAATGGTTATCCAGAAAGCCAAGAGGTTAGTAGAACACAAGCGTGATGTTCTTATTCTTTTAGACAGCATTACACGACTGGCTCGTGCCTATAACTCAGTTGTTCCACCAAGCGGAAAAATACTTTCTGGCGGCCTGGATTCCAATGCCCTGCATAAACCTAAACGTTTTTTTGGCGCAGCAAGGAACATCGAGGAAGGTGGAAGCTTGACCATTATCGCTACCGCCCTTATTGATACTGGGAGCAGGATGGATGAGGTTATCTTTGAGGAATTTAAAGGCACCGGAAATATGGAAATACACTTAGATCGAAAACTTACTGAAAGGCGTGTTTTTCCATCCATAGATATTAATCGTTCCGGTACCAGGAAAGAAGAGCTTTTATTAGATGAGGCTGATTTGAACCGTATTTGGATATTGCGTAAACTCCTTGCACCATTAACACAGGTTGACAGCATGGAATTTTTACTTGAAAAAATAAAGACGACAAAAGACAATAATGAGTTTCTTGCTTCTATGAGTGGATAGTTCTAACTTTAAGATAGGAGCCTTCGATCTTTTGACCTTAGAAGTTTAATGATATTTGTACAAAAGGAGAAATAATAAATGAAAAACGGCATCCATCCAGAATATCACAAGACTACAGTGCGATGTGCATGTGGCAACGAATTCGAGTCAGGCTCCACGGCAAAGGAAATAACCGTGGAAATTTGTTCCAAATGCCACCCCTTTTTCACTGGAAAACAGAAATTGGCGGATTCAGCCGGCAGGGTTGAACGCTTTAAAAGGAAGTATGCTAAATTCAATAGTACATCCGCAGAGAATAAGCCCAAACAGTAACTCAAAGGGTATTTATGAGCCTGTTGATTTATGAGGATTTTCGTTCAAGATCAAGTCGAAGATTCCAGGCTTATCGCGGAAGGCATACGAAAAAGTAACCGCAGGCAAACAGTTGATATTCCGAGGATTACTTTTGAGCATAACGTAGAGATTGGGCGAAAAGATGATTAATCAACGGGCTCATTTATCATTCCTTTGCTCTTGATATTAACCTGGCAATTAGATAGTCTAACTCCGTCATGCTGGACTTGATCCGGCATCCAGTACCCACCTGGATTCCGGCTTTCGCCGGAATAACAATATTGAGGTATTTAATTGCCGGAGTAATATATGATGGGCCTCCCCGAGGAATAAATTTATAACTGGATTATCAAAAAGGTTTATTTGTGATGTTTGGAAAAATTAAAGAGATTGAAAAGCACTATGATGAGATTGAAAAGCTGTTAAGCATGCCAAAGGTAATCCAGGATCAGGAAACATATCAGAAATATGCCAAAGAACACAGCCATCTCACACCGATCATAACCACTTTCCGAAAACATCAATCTACCGAGGATGAGATTGAAAATAACCAGTCTTTGTTACATGATCCTGATCCGGAAATAAGAAAACTTGCCAAAGAAGAAATTGGAATTCTCCGCTCAGATTTGAAGACACTCGAAAAAAAACTCAAAATGGATCTCCTCCCAAAGGACCCTAACGACGAAAAAAATATTCTTCTCGAAATAAGGGCAGGTACTGGTGGTGAGGAAGCCGCACTTTTTGTTGCCGATCTCTTCAAGATGTACAACCGATATGCAGAATTGAAGAAATGGAAAACAGAAATTCTTAGTCAAAATATTACCGGAATCGGCGGTCTCAAGGAAATCATCATACTCGTTGAAGGCCAAAAAGTTTACAGCCGCTTCAAATATGAAAGCGGGGTTCATCGTGTTCAAAGGGTTCCTGAAACTGAGACACAGGGCCGGATACATACATCAGCCGTCACAGTGGCTGTCCTTCCGGAGGCGGAAGAAATTGATGTTGAAATCAACCCTGAAGATCTCCGTATCGATGTATATCGCTCTTCCGGCCCCGGGGGCCAGCATGTAAACAAAACGGATTCTGCAGTTCGAATCACCCATCTTCCTTCAGGCCTTGTGGTCACGAGCCAGGCCCAGAAATCCCAACACAAAAACAAGACAAAGGCCATGAAGGTCCTTCGGTCTCGACTCCTCGACATACAACAGGCTGAACAGCAAACAAAAATTTCTGAAGAACGCAAAAGCATGGTCGGATCAGGAGACAGGAGTGAAAGAATCAGGACCTACAATTTCCCGCAGGGAAGGGTCACAGACCACAGGATCAACCTTACCCTTTACAAGCTGGAGTCTATTCTGCAGGGAGAAGTGGACCCGGTTATTAACCCTTTGATAACTCATTTCCAGGCCGAAGCACTAAAAGCTAAATAAAGGGGGGTTATGAGTCCCAAAACCTGGGCCATAAAAAACCTCTTAAAGGTAACAAGTGATTATCTTAAAGAAAAACAGATAGAAAGTCCTCGTCTGACCGCCGAAATTCTTCTGGCCCACCAGCTCAACATTGACAGGGTGTCTCTCTATATAAATTTCGATCAACCCTTAGAGGAATTAGAGCTTTCAGGCTATCGTTCGCTTATCAAGCGACGACTTCAACATGAACCTCTGCAATATATAACCGGCGTCCAGGAGTTCTGGTCTCTAAATTTTATTGTTAATCCTCAGGTCCTCATCCCCAGGCCTGAAAGTGAGATGCTGGTTGAGTTGACTATTAATCAGCTAAAGGCCTCTGATGCATTTGGAAATCATCCGCCCAGGATCCTGGAACTTGGAACCGGCTGCGGTGCCGTTACCATATCATTAGCCAAAGATATCCGGGAAGCCGAAATTTGGGCCACAGATATATCTTCGGAAGCCCTCAAACTGGCCACTCTCAATGCAAAAAAACACGGAGTGAATGACAGGATCGAATTCAAGCGTGGTGACCTCTGGAACCCATTAATAGATCAGGATATAACGTTTGACATTATTCTATCCAATCCTCCCTACATTGCATATGAAGAATACAATGATCTTCCTCCGGAAATTCGCGACCATGAGCCAAGGACGGCCCTGGATGGAAAAAGAGGTGGCATGTATTACATTGAAAAAATTCTCAGGGAAGGGCCACGCTTTTTAAAACATGGAGGCTTTATACTGCTTGAAATGTCACCTGATCAGACCAATAAAGCTCTGGGCCTGATAAGTCAAATAAATGGTTATGGAGAGTCATCCCGGATCAAGGATTACAGTCATCGATACAGGGTGGTGATGGCACAAAGGGCATAGGAGGCTGTCTGAGTAATGGCTATTTTTCTCTCTGAGCCGTAGGATCTACGAGCCGGAGGCCCAATCTCTACGTCAGGCTCAAATTATATTCCTCGAAATACTTAAATGTATTCCTGCATGCCCCGTAGGTCCGGAAGATCGTACTGGGGTGGTTATAATTTTCGCCTTCCTTGATCTTTAAAAAACTATCTCATTCTCGGACGGCCTCTTAAGATTCTCTCACTCGCCGAGCTAGGCCTTTTTTACTTCCTCAT
>Ga0233411_10000237_pt1 | contig 18020 bp, 34 predicted proteins | sample Na_anoxic_2_MG_FD_179799 | JGI IMG/M metagenome (GOLD analysis project Ga0233411, IMG submission 179799) | Seawater microbial communities from Saanich Inlet, British Columbia, Canada - Na_anoxic_2_MG | ecosystem: Environmental > Aquatic > Marine > Inlet | place: Canada: British Columbia...
AGCTGCTCAGGCCATATCCAGCTGGACCCATCGAAAGTCGGACATTCTCCGTTGGAATCCCCTCGGCCAAAGCGATCGCTTCCTCGGCGTGTGCCATGTCTTCGATCTCGACGAGCCAAGGGCCATTGGAATTCGGCCTGTCGGATGATTCCGCTCGTTTGGCCATGTGGGTTTCTTCTGGAGTTCCTTGTTCCAATTGCCACACTTCGTATCGAAAAACCGTCGACAGACCAGACACTTGGCGGTGCATGCTGCCAAGACAACTGCAACAAAAGAAAGGTCTGGCTCTGGAATTGACACGCTGGTGCCAACAATTGGCTCCCTTGGGGATTGTTTCGCTGCAAGCAACACACTTGGCTTTGCCGGTTGCAATTTCGACTGTCATTGTTTCTCTCCGGTGGGTGGCGGGAGCCGGTCGTCGGCCCCCCTCCCCCACATGTGGCAGGGAAGGAGACCCCATGAATACAAAAAGGGAAGGGTGCTGGGAGGGTTCGTGATCGTTACTGTGCTTATCAGCAGCAGCATCACCTACCCTATATCCCAGATTTCACCCCGTCTGATTCCCCTCCCCCACATGTGGCAGGGGAGGGGGTATCATGAATATAAAAGAGGGGCAGTGGACACCACAACCACCGCCCCCCTGATATCAGTCGATCGCTCTGACGGTTGAAGCCCAACGGTATAACTGCTCAAGATAGAGACCCTCGTCTCTCAGCTTTTCAGTCAACGCCTCGTAAAGATCGTAATCACCACCGTTCTGCTCGTACGCCCCATCAAGGGTCAAAGCACGACAGGCGTCAATGCCCTCGTGAATCAAAATCAACTCTGCACCCTCAGACTGGTTTGGGTCAACCGACCCGCAATCAAGGGGAGAGTGAAATAGTCCATCAGGACAGTTGATCTCGTGGCTATCAAGAAAGTCACGAATGATCTTTTCAGCCTTTTTACCCAACGCAGTCAAACCAATCAAAGCAGCAACCATATCAACGTCTCCCGTTTATAAACATTGGGGACGACCATCATCCCCTCCCCCATATATGGCAGGGATTAGCCGCTGATTAATATTCCAAATCATCCTCATCGCTTTCATCTATATCAATTAGGTGACCGTGCAAGAGGGGATAAAAATTATCTATGAATTTAACACCTACACTACTTAAACCGTGAATTACTGCTCTACATGCGCTTTCTCTAGAAGGAGCATCAAGCACCATACGGATACGCTCGTCTTCGTGCGTGTGTATAAACAGGTCATACCTGTACAATTTATCGCTCATTTTCAATCCATTCTTGGACTAATGCCCAGTCCACGCTCTGCTGAGCGTCTCCTTTATATTTGGTCTAATACTCCCTAGACCAGTTCTGCCTCTGCGATTGTCGAGTACGCAATCTCTTAGGGCGTGAGTCGTGCTTACCACACCCTTGAGCGTGCGGTTGATGGCCAATACTGACCTTACCTAAGTCAACAAGCATTTTGTGGCTTTTGGTCTTAACAACGGTTTGGTGCGTTCTGTTTTTCATGTTATCTCCTAAATGGGTGAAACCTCCCCCATATATTGCAGAAGATAAACCATGATTAATTCATAACCAGACCAAAAATGGTACTGTGAGCGTACTTTATTAAACCAACAGGATCAATTTCTTGCCTGTTCTTAGTATAACTAACTGGTTCAGCACCAGTTAAACCACTTTTACACTCACACCTTTTGAACTGCAAGGTGACAAATTCTCCCTTACGTTTAGTTTTAGTCACTTTAGCAGCTGACTGATACCCAATGTTTGCCGAGCCAGACAGCCAAATTATCTCATCACCAATTTTAACATCAGTAGCTTGTATGATTTTCAGTGTTTTACCGACAGTATGAGAACCAAAACCGCAATGACAATTATACATTTATTGCTCCCCGCAGAAGTTACAAAAACCATCTTTATCGCAAGACTGTAAATGCATGCCTTTGCTTCGACATCCATCACGAACAAAATCTCGTGCTGCTAGATCATTCGCCTCACGTGCGATTTCCTCACAGGAAACCTTAGGGGCTTCACCCACTCCGGCATAATATTCCTCTGGGCGAGGACAACTATCATCAGCCTCAATCGACAGCTGACCTTGGTCCCCCTCAACAAACCGGCTCACTTGTTCGAACGTATCAAATACCAGTTCTTCTTCGGGCAATTGCTTAGGATCTGTCCTAACATACCACTGCCTATTCAGATATTTAATCTCAATCACTTGTATATTCCTCCTTAATAGCCCAACGAAAAACAAATTTACTACGCAAAATAACTGGATCAAACCATTTATCAAGCTGAACAGCTAATTTATTACCGCAAGGATCAACTAGTTCTAGTAAGTACGTGTTATCAGACCTCGTGATTATTGCGTCCCCATACTGCGGGCAAGACGCACCAGTTAGCTCACCATCTGCATTTATTTGCAGCAATAGACGGGTGTCGCTATCGACCAGAACATCTACTCTACCGCAATACCCCACTGTAGATGCATTTTTCATGTACACACCTTCAATACCAAAGCAGACCAGAACTTGTAATCACGATCCTTGAGTCGATCGAAAATATGCTGTGGACACTGCATGGCAAGAGCCTCAAATTGCCCACCAATAACTGTCTCCTGCTCCCACTCAGATACGGTGAATTCTTCCCGCTTATCAGCCGCAACTTGGCGACGAATCTCAAACTCATCATCACCCAACTGGTCACGCCATTTATTACGCAAAGCACCGCCAGAATCAATAGCCCAACTCGCCATATCGTATCTCCTATGTGTGAAATGAAAAAATCCCCCATACCAAATTATGGCAGGGGGATTCGATTAATTAATATCATCAATAACTGGAGCATTAATAATAAACAACGTCATACAAAGCGAACACAACACCCAAGAAAGAGTGATATAATATGCATATTCCAAATTTCTGCTCCTATTCTTTTTGTGACTCAATCGGGCGGATATCAAGTTCTCCGTTTACTAATTCATCATCGCTGATGGCCCACACATTATCATTCTCTTCAAAACCCTTGTCAAAATGGGCCTTAAGTTGATCTTCCGAATACCCTCTATCCTTGGCATCTGCGATCATTTCAACAACCAACTCGATTGTATCTTTAACAGTACTCTTAAAATCCCAAGAATCGACCTGCTTGTGATCAGTTATAAGCTCCAAAGCCCACTTAAAAGAATCAATTTCATCATGGGCATTCTGCAATTCTCTGGTGGCTTGCTTCAAATCATTGGTGGTACTGCCCAGCATAGATTTTAGAACACCGCAAGCATAAGCATAAGGATAGCCATTGGACTCGTCTTTAAAGTCCTCAATCATTTGCTTCCACTTGTCTTGATCCTGTACAGGATCGTTTTCAGCTATCTTTTTGTTAAATCCTGCGATCATAATCTCAAACCGATGAGATAGTGAACATATGAGGTAATCAGTAACTAGACCCATTAAACTCTCCTGTGTGTGAAATTGCCAATATTAATTTATGACAGATATGGACGGTTGATTAATTTAACATCATTTTAAATTTTCAATTAATTCCCTGAACGCGAAAGCCTCCTCAGAATCGTCCATTCCATCTTCACACTTGTAGTGTTCTTTTAGTTTAAAGATCAATTCCAAAGATTTACTAGCTTCTTCTAGCGCGTCTCTTGCATCTTCATAGCTGAAAACTCTAGGAATCGCCTCGCCGTACTCCTCAACCGTCTTAGTTGGTCGAGCATCTGCTCCGAAAAGCATCTCGAAGACCTGCTCCTCAAACTCGTCTCGTTCTTCTTGTAATATTGTCAGTAATTGGTCACGGTCTTTGCCTGATAACGCCATTATCATCGTCCTTGTTTTTAGTTGTTGTGGATGAAACCCCCGTACTAGCTTATGACAGATATAGACGACTGATTAATATCAACATATTTGTTGATTGAGTAATCCCAGACCTTAGTCTGGCTAGGATAAGGACGAACCTTAACCGGCTTATCATTGCGGTACTCGATCCAGTAGCGGTGATGCTTGGCGGTACTGGGTGAAAGTGGTATACCGATTGGTTTTATGGTTGGCATCTTACCATCTGAATCGGTGTAGATTACGAAATTGGTTTTCATTATGCCTCGCCTCTCTTTTCGTGTTCGCCATAAGTGATATTTAGACATGATTATCTCCTGAACAGTGGGTAGGAACGAGATTCGAGTAAAAACGATCCATCTGGGGAATCGAACCCCACGACTTACTCAGCCTTTACGCCCTTGGACGGGCAACCGCACCAACGGTCTGGAACATATTACCAGCTCGCCCCCATATACATATGACAGATTATTACCGCCAATTAATATCCTACTTAAAGCTGTTTTGCAGCCCACTTGGCCATTCGTTCGCCAAAACCACGAACGCAAACAGTCATTCGATCGGTTTCAACATTAAACATATCGAACAACCATTGTGTTCGATTGCCCTTAGCGGCCATAGGAAGAAACTTGGCTTCACGAATACTATCGACCTGCGGTTTGCCAGCGCGGTCACCAGAAGATAAATCGATGACACCTTCGAGCTTGTCACACATCTTATCGAAATCAACTTGATCGCAAACAACAGAGGTGATCATATATCCTTGCCCCGTATCGAACGAAGCTTTGTACGGCTCTTTGTATTCTGACATTGATATCTCCAAGGTGGTGTTGTAAAAAGTGGGGTGTTTGACCAATTAAACTAGAGCCCATGATGCTGGACCGCCCGCTAGCACTAGACAGCTAGGTCGGACCTAGCCCACGGGATTCGAACCCGAATCTCCCCACATGATTATGACAGGTCAACGCCTGTTATTAATATTGATCCCAAGCAGACTTGCTACCATAGCAAAGCTGTGTGCCTTCAAGGATGAAGACCTTGGTTTCAGCCTCAGAATCATCATCGCCATCACCTTCATCATCGTCACAACCTTCTCGCATTTCTTCAGTAGAAACCAGCCCATCAATGCTGTACTCAAAAGGCCAAGATGGCTGCTGCATGGAGCGTACCTCAGTATCGCCACCAAGCACATCACGGTACTCGGTCAACCGCTCGATCAATTCATCAACTGTCATTGCCATTGTCAAATCTCCTGTGTGAAATGAAAAATCCCCCATACCACCATGTGGCAGGGGGATTCAAATGATTAATATAGGGGGCATTACGCCATGGCGAGGACTTTCACCTCTGTTATCCCTTTCCGAGGTCCGGAAGAAGGAATTACCTGTACGATACCCTTGTCTCACATCAACCTATGACAGCTAACTCCTTATCATTAATATAAAGAGGTTGCCAACAAGTAAACTCACCTAACTCCTTATCAAAATACCTGACCATAGGGGATTTGCCCTGTTCAATCAGGCCATTCAAAACACAAAACAAATCAGCAGGCTCCGCCTTAATTGAGAAAACCCGATCGGGGTCACCACCAATCATCACTTCAACTTCCTTGTCCACTCTCTTTCTCCTCGAATAAACGACTACTCGTCGTCAAAATGCCCAACATCACATGAGGAGCAAATGGACGATAACTACTACACATAGAAATCACATGCAACAACTGCTGTTTATTAAGACCAATAACAAGGTCAACATTAACTGCCGAATTAAGAAGCTTTTTGAATTCCTCTTCCAATTCCCAGTACTCACTAGTTAGTTCTTGATCTGAACTGCTAATTCCGCGCAACTTCATGTGCATGGCATTCAAATCGTCGTAAATCGACACGATCACATTCTGAGCGATGTCCTGCGCTTCTTCTTTTGCTTCCTGCTTCAAAAGGTGACGGGTTGGGGTTCCATCTTTCTTATGGTAAGTAGAACTGTTATGCGTTCTATCGTTGTGCTTTCTGTAATTTGCGTTTTGCATATTTGAACACCTATCTCGTAGAAATTGTTGTCGCATGAAGTTGCGTGGAATTAGCATCTGGTTTTCCTTTACCCTCTAGTAAAAAAAGGGGGGAATGAGCGGAACCCATCCCCCCTATGATATTATGGCAAGCCAACATTGCCAATTAATATCAACAAAACTCGCCATCATCATCAGGAGACTCTTTAGGTGGCACCACCCCATCATCACGATAGGACTGCACATCTTCTTCGAACTTGTCCCGATCAAGCAAGTCTTGTTTATGCTCGATCAGCTTGTCATACTCGTCCTTTGGCAAGCACTGCTTGACAAAAACTTTCTTAACCCACAATCCTTTTTCTATGGCAGAACCAATCGTTTCACGTCGAGCTGTCTCTTCGCATTCCGAGTCTGAAATGACACGGTAGACGTGATTATCATCGCATAAAATGTCTAAAGTAAAAGTAAACATCAAAATAACCTTTATAACAAAAGAAAGCCCCACCAACTCGTAAGCTGGTGGGGCAATCACAGGAGATACTAATTAAGCAGTGCAGCACCTGCACCGGAGAACTCTGATCCAGTAGCACCCGCTGCTACCTTGGAGTCGATCAGGAAGTCGGCGAAATCGCCGAACTCTTCCTTAGTGCCCTCCATGTCGTACTCTTCGCTCACAGTCGACCCAACCCACGCTTGCAGCTGCCGAGCAGCCTGAGGCTTTGCGTAGTGCGTTGCAACTTCGGTAGCGAAGTTCATCGCATCGTACACAGTGCACTTGACTGGCAGCGATCGCTGACGTTTGTTGCTCAAACCATCGAGATTTGCCAACCCGTAGTGCATGGCAGGATCGCCACTCATGCGGTGAAACGCCTTGATGATTGGCGATCCAACGTGAGTGTCATCCTCACCCATCCAACGATCCGTACCGCTCTGTGAGAGGTAATCCATGATGTTTGTGCCTTTGACGACACGCTTGTCATTGATATCCACGGTCTTGTTGACGTGAGTCTTGATGAGCAGCTTGTAAAGTGCTTGCATCTCGTAAACACTCAACCACGACTGACCAGCCGACTCAATCCTCTGCCGAATCGCAGCGAATCCTTCATCATTGCTAAAGCCCTCAAGAGCACGCAAGATAGTCGGCATGGTGTTGTCCGAACCCGTACCAAGTGCCAACTGCGACTTGAACGCCTTGGACATGGCGATCATGCCGTTGGAGCACACTTGACGCAACAAACTCAAGTAGATGTTCGGGCTACCGTAGCCATCAATCGGAGTCTGCATCACGAAACGATTCTCATGAGCATCACCCAGAATGTTGAAGGTGTTAGCTCCGGATCGTGGAGTATGTGTCGACTCCACGATGCCGTTGTCGTAGTTGATCGACTCGCCACCGTAGCCATTGACCAATTCCATCAACGCATCGTGAACCACGATGGGCTTATTGGGATTGCTGACAGCAAGCAGCTTGTTCGACTGCTTGCCGTTGTCATCAGTGCTACGCTGAATGCACATCCGCATTCGGTCATTGCCCTCAACCTCAGAGATGCGGTCAAACGTCTCTTGGTAATCAAAGTACTTGAAGAACGACTTATTGAAGCTGTAACGAGCAAACAGGCTCGTCCAGAACCGCTCAGTCGGCTCGATCGGCTCGTCCTTGACCAAGACCGATTTGACGGTCTTCTTGCCGGTCTTGGAGTCCTCTTGGGTATCCACACGCAGCTCGTTGACTGGCATGTAGACGTAATCGAAACTGTTGTTGGTGTTGTTGGCTACCATAACGCAAAATCTCCTGATGAAAAAACTGAAAACGGATTGTGTGACCAATCCCCCATACCACCCTGTGACAACTAACCGCAAACGATTAATATCACTCAAATGGGAGGGAGTTGACGACCAACCCCCGATACCATACTATTGCAATAACAACAGCCTGATTAATATCCCCCATACTATATCAAATACATCGAAAAATCAAATCGATATAGTATGGGGGATTAATAAAAGCAAAGGTGGGGCAGGTTTAAACCTGCCCCACCAAGTCAAGAGGAGACGAGAACCACCAAGACCTCCCCCTAAAAACTAGAAGCGAAGCTTGGCTTTACCCTTACGACTCAAGACGTACTTAGGAATCTCGACCATTGTACGAGCGATCAAACGCCTCGAAGTCGTGTTGATGCTGTTCAGGTGTGGATTCACCTTCAAAGCCATCCATTGATTCCTCGACCAAACGTACTGCTCACTTGGCATCGCAGTCTTGATTATAGGCCACCGAGTATTCTTGGACTGCACTATCTGCTTGTACTGCAGATCAGGATGCTGCCGAAACGCACGACCAGCCATTTGCATGGTTGGGCCTTTGCCGGAATCCCTCACCCATGCTGTCTCAAGGCTCGGACAATCAAAGCCCTCTGTAAGCACCATGCAGTTGATCAAACACTTGATCTCACCAGACTCGAAACGCTTCAACTGCTCGTCACGATTAGAACTGCCTGTCACGATCTCATGGTCAATCCCACGCATCTCAAACTCACGCCCAAGCTGGTAACACTGCTCCAGATTCACAAAAAAGAAAATCGACTTGCCCCAACGCTCAGGATCAGAACCATAATGATCCGCAACTGTCGCAGCGTCCCACTGTGGGATTGAATAATGGTGGAAAGGTGCAAGCCAACCATCCTGAATAAGCTGGTGAATCCCACAATCCTTGATTATCTTCTGGAAGCACAGCTTCATCTTGTCAGTACGAAACGGTGTCGCAGTCATGCCAAGAATCAAATCCGGCTCGATCACGTTGTGCAAATGGCTCATCGATGACGCAGCATCGTGCTGTGCTTCATCTACAATCATCAAAATCTGCTTGCCATCTTTGCGGGCTTGAATCAGCCCATCGGGACTCTTATCAAACATGGAAACCCAATGGACGTTATCAAGATTGATGCCATGCTTAACATCCTCTGCAGCAGCCTGAACGAGCAGATTGCGACGCATACACACCCAGCCAATCACCAAATCGGGATTATCCTGCTGGAGTGTCTTTGCCGCAAGCAAAGCCATGACCGTTTTGCCCGAACCAGTCGGCGATTCGATCATCACACTGCTAAGCGGGCTATCAAGACCCACACCTGTATGCTCATCGACGTAATCGCCGCGAAACATTTGTGTCACTTTGGTAATGATGCGTCGCTGATAGGGACGCGGCTGTACCTTGGACTTTTCAATAACTGTGTCAACTCTGTGCATCGGTGGTTCTCCTTAAGTGAAAAAAATCTCATACCAAATTATGGCAGGCGTGGCGGTATGATTAATATCAACGCTTGTTATCAAAAGCGGTGAGCAGAATATCTGCTATATTACGTCTACGTCTACGGTCGCTATCTATCGCATCCATTTCTTGATTATACAAAATATGGCATCTCTTGTGCATACCGTTAATAGTAGGCCCATCCAACCCATTGTCGCAGTAACAACAATTAGGTGCATTATCCTCAACCTGAAGCTTATCAAACATCTCAATCTCCTGAACCTAGGTAAAGAGTGGGGGTTGAATTAACCCGCTAACACCCCCCTTATACCGGTTTATGGCAGACATAGGAGATCGATTAATATAACAAAATCATTTACCATGGATTTGTTCTCCTCGGTTTTCATGGTTAATGGCAAAATCACACCACGGCAAGAAACTAAAAGTACCTTCTAGTTCTCTGACAGATTCTGTAGATGCGTTGATTAGTTCTTCGCTTTTCAGATTTTCTTCAAACGTTCCTGCTTCTCGAAGCACAGTAAGATGTTGGACTAATGAACTTAAGTCCAGCCAAGCGTTGCGGACTGCATTCTCTTGATTTTCACTCATACTAAACTCCTCGTAATTGAAAAACTAACCAATACTACTTTATGGCAGTAATAAAATGATAATTAATTTTAGGGGGAAACAAAACCATCTTCCCCCCATTTCAAAACAACCTCTCCATCTTCGTCTTCACTATTAGACACAAAACATCTAAGAACACCACTCTGCAAATCCAAACAGATATAACTATCCAAAATCTCCCCATCAAGACCCAATCTTCTAACGGTCAAACCATGTGCGTCCATCTCCATTACCAGGGTCACCTGATCAAATTGCTCATGATCACCAAGAGCGCTATTGTCGGCATCCTTTATAATATGCTCAACGCTCCGCGACAATGTTCGGCCAGCTCCATCGCATTTGTGCCTCATAGAATATCTCCTAATCTAATCATTAATAATATGGACTTCACACTCAGGCTTTAAATCTTTATCAGCCTGAGGATACAAATAAACAGTGGTCTCACCTTCTCTATCGATCTGTGGCTTAACGGGACCAAAAAGACGAGGTCCCTCATTGCCCAAAACTGATATGTATACTGGATATAGACCAATTTTAACAGATCTAAACCCCTCCAGCTCTGACGCTTCAGCAATCAAATGAACAGCACTGCTAGATCTAGAAACAAAAAACGATTTAATCGGAACCTGCATAACCTAATCCTATTGCATATGAACGTACCTATATAATACGTTCGGGAATTCACATACCCCTGAGTTTCCTCGAAGGAAACCCGCTGGGGGATCTATCAACTAAAAAACTCGCCTGTTGTTCTAAGCAGCTTTAATGGCCTCTCAGAACGATGCGACCTCCAATAATCCAAGTGCAACTTAAACCGATCTGTCTTAACAACCAACCGATTACCATCGCGCTCAGCATGGGTAGCCACAATAGTACCACCACTAGTGACACCCGAATACCGGCTCTTAGGACCTGAACCACACTGAATCCACTGCCCAGGCTGCAACTGTAACTCACCTGAAAGAACCCTAGTCTGCGTATCAGCATCCCACATATTGATAGTAGGCATAAATCTAGTCATCACAACCTCCAGTAGGTATATTGGGAGCATCACCGTTACAATAATCCTCTGACGTAGGACATGCCGGACGCAATTCGAAATGGCGACCGGGCTTTTCTATCCGAAAAGCCACGTCTTTAACTGGCTCATACTCTTCCAAAGATTCCGCCTGCTCAGCAAAAGTGCCAACCCAAGAATCTGCGACAACACCGCCATCCAAGCAGCATTCAACCAAATCATTAGTCCCCCACTCACTCAAAACCTCACGAAGCTGCTTCTCAAAATCCGGATGACTAGTAACTGCCAAACGCAGAATACCATCCATTTGCAAAATAAAATCCCACAATTCATCCCGACTTGGTTCATGATCCATGGGCAACTCCTGCAACTTGTGTATCCGCTGGATACAACTCAAAACGACATCATACATCACTATCTCCTGTAAAACAAAAAAAGGAGAGGCGAGCAATTGCCCGCCTCCCCTTTATATGACAAACCAATAATATTCAATTAATATCAATACCGCTTATTGATCGGCGGATTAGAGCTAACAATACCACCCTCAGGAGAAGCCTTTACATAAAAACTATCCGAGATAACATTACTGCCAATAAGACACTCCTCTTGGATGACCATACCGGCAGTACTCTTAATCAATTGTTGTGGCGGAACACTACACCATACATTTACCCGATAGTTGCTACCGCCAACATTACCAGCATCAATTTTGAGAAGAAGTTCAGGTGTACCCAAACGTTCAAGAACCTGTGAACAAATAGCCTGCTCAATATTTAAGGACTTGGACTTAGATGTAACTGGGACATTTGCGATAGCATTAGACATATCATTTTCTCCTTAGTAGATTTTTCTTATATTTGATAGGCAAAAAGGGAGACGAGCAACTGCCCGCCTCCCATATATGGCAACCAACGATATCCAATTAATATTACTTAAAACACCAATTGAACCGCTTGCGATGCTTCATAACTTTAGCCAAAACATCAGTCAACTTATTAGCATAACGCTCATCATGCCAGCCATAACCAAGACCATGAACAAACTCATGAGCTGCGATGCTAATTAACCGATCGCGCTCGGTTAACTTAAACCGCTTCTTGAATGATTTGGAGTACGTGTACTTCTGTTCAACCACCTGAACAGGATTCAAATAATATACCACACCAAAATCACCCTTCTCAAATTGAGCCTCAGTAGCTCCAATGTCCCCGCTATCAAACAAGAACCCAACAGAAAACGAAGCCTCATGATCAAACAACCGGTGCATCTCAAGCACCAAACGACCCCAAATCCTGACAAGCTTCTCACTATAAGAACTAAACCTCTCAGAAGCAGGATCAAAATGAGCAGGAACCCGTAAACTGGTCTCATTCTTAAGAATGAAATCTGTGCCGAGCGTAACAACACGATCAGGCACCTCAGGAGCATAAGCACTAGTGGAATAATCCTTAGCACTACTGCCCCACCTATTAGTAGAACCTGCCGATTCAACACTAGCCTGAATCACACTATTACCATCCACATCAACACCACGAATTGGCACATCAGACGGCTTAGACTCAACATCGGATAACAGCTCAACAGACGCACTACCAGCCACGACGTTAGCAACATCCAACCTGTTATAATGAGCCAACTTAGACCCACTATAATGAACATAACGCGGAATACTGCGAGCCTTAAGAGCGCTACGCTTATCAACAGATAACTCAGTAATAAAATCACTTAACTCCTGCTTATAAGGCTGACGCAGACCATCCCGATTGGAAGTCAGAACATCATCCGACTGACCAGCCAGCTCAACGACCACACACCGATCAAAACCAGTAGGATAGGTGAACATAGGAATCCCATTCATCCTAATCACTAGCCTGTACGAATGCGACCTATTAGTGTAGACCTTGCCAAAACCAAGATCTCGTCTAGAACTGCCCTTACGAAGATCGCAGAACATCTGCTCTTGATGTCCATCACCTTGGGTAATGAACAAATTGCCATTCCACTGTGAATACTTAGCGAACTTACGCAAAGCGTCAACAATATCCTGCTCATGGTCGCCGTCAATCTCAATAATGCTGCGGGTACCACCCAAGTGCTGGTTACCAGTTGTCAACTCATAAACAGCACCATTACCAGTAACCTTTAGGTCCCCAGATTCAATCTGGTACGACTTATGGCAGAAATACAAAATCTCTTTGGCTTTGCCGAACCCACCTGTACTGCCCTGCTTAAAGTTCTTACCAGAACCACCAAGACTTAACAGCTTATCGACCAGAACTTCCTGGCTCATTGAGTGCCCATCGTTCTCTACTGCCAAAGTAGTAGTGCCAGACCGGTGGGCACATCTAACATTGATGTTCTTAGAACCGCAATCAATCGAGTTCTGCTTGAATTCTCGAACTAAAGCCCAAATCCAATCATCATAATCATTGCGCGCTTTAGCAAAAAACTCTGATCCGATCGCCACATGTCGTTGAGTCATAACTAATCTCCTGTCGTGAAATTGCCTCTTACATTACATTATGGCAGATTCACTAAGCCGATTAATATCTATATCAATTAACTCTGGCCTAAGATCGTCAGCCTCTATATAAAAACAAGTAACTTGACAGTGACCCATGGTCTCCACAAGTTCAACAACTGAATCCTCCACTTTAGATCGAACCTCGAAAGGACCGCTCAACCCTGATTCACCCTCTAGTGAATTCCATACATACCAAAACATAATTAAACCTCATAATAAAATCTCCTAGTGGTGTTTAAACAAATAAAAAAGAGGGGGAGCCATGTGACTCCCCCTCAAACAACTTAAAAGCTACGCCTTGATGTAGCGAATGCAGCTGCTACCCATGGCGTCGAGAAACTTAGTCAATCGCGTTGTATCGCGACCAACAAGAGCAGCAGCCCGACCCAAAGTCCCAGGCTTGAACGAAGTCTTCTGCTTAGCGGTGATTAGCTCGCTAGCTTGCTCAGTGCTCAACACACCACGCTCAATAAGTCCCCCAATGCAGGACTCCAACGCAGACTCCACAGCTTGACCAACCTCAGGCTTAGCCAACACGGTACGATCAAAACCCAGCGTCGTCTCCGTGTAAAGCAAGTCAGAAGCAGCATCAACTCCCAACAACTGCTGCAGAGCCTCAACCTGTTCAGGCTTGACGTTATACTGCCCGCCACGATCCTGAACCACGAAAGTGACCTTCTCACCGTCCCGATTCTGAACTTGCATTGGGGTGTCAGGCGGCACACCCAAATCACAGAAATCAGCTACATGATTCTGCTTGGCGTGCTTAAGCACCACGGTAGCAAACAGCTTCTTCTTGGCGGAAATCGCCTTCTCTTGAGCTGTCAAATCAACAAGATTGTGAACAGCAGCAGCAACCTGCTCCTGCTCAGCACCGTCAACCACCCAAGTCGTATTCTTCTTAGGCTTGGAAGCCTTAGAAACGGAAGCAGCCTTGTTAGCAGCATTAGAAAATAAACCCACGGCATCAACTCCAATTAAGTGAACAACCAATTTCGCTCTGAACCACCATGGCTCAGCTTCGCTTGGCATACCACCTTATTACAAGCATAACCGCCTGATGAATATCAACCTAAAAACTCATTCCACTTGTAATCAACAACATGACCACCCTTAACAACCTCAACTTTAATAAAAATAGCTTCGCTAAAATGATCTCCGCTCTCCTGCAATTTAGATATGAGACCACCCAAGGTCCTCAACCTAAATATCTTACCAAACTCGCTCATTATCTCAACATCAGAATAATAATCCCTCAACTCACACTTAAGAGTATAAATTGAAAGATCCGGCATTTGGATGCCAATATCCCTATAATAAACACTAACCCTAGGCATTAATAAATCCCCTCTAACTGCAACAAAAGAACACCCCAATTTTACTCAAAAGGAGAGACCATGCAAGTCACACAAGACCAATATATCTGGCCACCCCGCTGCAAAACATGCATACCACGCAGCGAAACACAAATCTTCCAAGACCTAGGCTGGATAGGCCAATATAAATTCAACGACTCACATATACTAATAAAATACACCCACGACAGCCAGATCCAAATCTGGAACCGACACGCCGAAAAACTAAGAACATACCACTGCCCAGACTGGCTACACAGCCAACTACAAACCCTAGGCAACAAACTAAAAATCGACCCCAACAAAATAACAATCATCGACGGCGGCCTACTAGACCAAAAACACAAAGCCATCAAAGACACCATAGTAATATGGGACATACTAGTCTACAACGATGAACACCTACTCAACACCACATACAATTCTCGATACAACCAAATTATCTCGATTTCCAGCGAGGAAACCTGGGATTACACCAACCCCAACCACAACCCAGTGCCCTTCGGCCATAAAATAACCGACGACATATTCATCCCAAAATGCTGGGACCTAAAAAACACACCATCACTATGGGACACCATAAACATGGTCAACCAACCCTACACAACAGGCACACTCAACAGCCACGACTACAAACTACTGCCCGTACTAGAAGGAATAGTATACAAAGACCCCAACAGCCAACTAGAAATGGGATTCAAAGAGTCAAATAACGACTCCTGGATGTGCAAAAGCCGGGTTACAACCGGAAGACACCGTTTCTAATATTAACAATAACACTATTACTGCAACAAAAAACTATCCCGGCTCCCCAATGGGGGCCATTTCACTACTAAGGAGCTAATAATGCCCACCAACAAACAATCAACAGCAGTCAAAAAAGCCTGGTCCCAAGCCAACAAACTACACAAAGCCATCCAATTAGAAGGATGGGATGACCAAGGAGTCCAATCAACACCAGGACTAGCTCGCCGGTACAACTCACTAATCAAAAAGGGCCTGGTGCCACCGCATCCAGTAGGTCTAAAACACAAAACCCTAGCCTACAGCAAATGGCTAGCTGAAATGGCGCTCGATTTTTGCGACATTGAGAACGGGTTCCAATCTCCTGCGTCCTCAGAGCAGCCCCAAATTTCCTCAGAGGAAACAAACCCAGCCATCGTAGAAGATAAACCTTTTGCGCTTAAGAGCATTTCACTACTAGAAAACCTAAGCCAAACATGCAAACAATTCAAAGTAACCCCCAACGAACTCATAACACACATTAACATCCTCGAACAACTGCAGGTTCTCGATACCACATGCGTACGAGACTAAAAACTAACAACCACAAATACCAAAAAAGCCAACCTAGGAATAATCCCCTAGGTTGGCTTTTTCTGTAGACGCCCACAAGCGCGGTCGGTTTCCTCCCAGGAAACTCTAAAACCACCCAAAATACTTCAAACCCGCAACCGCACCAATTATAATTCCCAACGGGACCAGAAAAATCAGCAGCAATATAGCCTGCCAACGAAGCCGAACCGCCCTAGAACGATTCAACTCAACTTTACGATCTACCCGACCGTCCCTCCGCTCTTCCCGCCTCTCTTGACGCCTAGACCGCCTATCAACCACGCTCTTAACAACAACCCGATTTGTCCCGCGCCTATCAACCCCACTCTTAATAATCTTCTGCGACCTAGGCATAACCCCACCCCTATTTAAATATTCTAGAAAAGCAACTATAATATATTTGTGTAATAATATAGGCGGATAGGAGACATCCGAAATAATATATAATAGGTATCTATGGTAATCTCGCGGGCACGCACGATTTCCTCACAGGAAACCTCCCCCATACTAGACATTTTCCTTAACGAAAGTTCGTGCCTCGGTCGATGGCCGCATATTCTATTTTAGCTCCGTGGTTTAGATCGCCGTATTCTTGCCTAGGTGTGACTGTGACGTTTTCGAGTGAGCCATCATATCTTATCATCTCCATAAGGTTATTCCATTTTCGCCCTGATTCGATGTGGCCTGAAAGCTCATTCCAGCATTTATCAAGTCTGCGTTTGCGTTCTTTGGGCGAACAGAGTGTAATCTCGTGTCCATAGACCTTTCGATAAACTCTTTCAATAAATTCTTTGTTAGTCATTGTTCTTCCGTCCTTTTTTAATCATTCTAGATAGCATTGACCGCATAGTTCTAGAGGACATATATCCCCAAGTTTTTCCTTTAGCTTCCCTTTAACTCAAGCGCGCGTGGGTCTTTAAGCCTTCTAGAGAGTGCGAACAGGTTCCCGGCCTTTTTTAGATATCTTCGTGTGGTTATTTTTGGTTTATTTTTTGTTTAATGAACTTTTATATTTTTACTAAAAGGGGGGAATAATTCCTAGAGTAGGGGAAAGCTTTTTTCAAAGAAAAAAACTAACTCCTAAATTCTGGTCTATCTCCTCATCTAGCGGAGAGTATGTCTGTTCGAAGATATCTGGCTTGCATGGGTAGTACTCCCCTTTCACTCCCCTGATAACCCAATCGCCGGGGCATACGATATGGCCTCCTTCCAACGTGTCGATCCAGCCATGATTATGCATTATGTCGTCACAATGCTTGCATTTTACTTGACCATCCAGACACCCTCCCCTAATTTCTGGGCGTCTGTAGTACCGAACGATCTTTCCTTCTGAATATAATCCACTACACGCATCATGAGGATGGTCCCCATTTTTAAACCATTGAACTGCCTCAATAACAACAGGCTTCTTAACATACTTCTTCATAAATCAGTCCAATCATTTTGTCTGCTGGTCGTTCACTTGGTTGAGGGTGTCTATGTTTACGTATTCTACCATATTTAGACGTTGGGCGATTTGTCCCATTTGGAATTGGTTTTTATGCCGTTCCCAGAATCCTCTGCAGCATACGTCGTCTGAGTGGTGACAGATTCTGTGTCCTTTGAATCCTCCGTGTTGGTCGGCTATTGCTTGTTCTAGGGTTTTTAGATCAAGTGGGCTTTCTGGTCGGTAAATGCAGGTTTTGCATTGTTTTTGTTGTACTTTGAACATTTGTGCGTTTTCTTTCTTGTCTTTCTTGTTGTGTGTATTTTTTGCACGTGTCGCAGATGGTATGGCTGCCGGTCACTATCATGTTTGCTGTTTGTGGATTTTTGCGGCGACCTTGGTCTGTTTCAGTCGGAGTGGAGATGTTAATATGCTCAAGGTGAGCTGGGTTATTAGTATTATTGTAGTGATTGACAGCATGGTCGATACTATCAAAATGATGAGTGCGATCTCTTTTATCCAAGTAAGCATTTTCCGGTGTTTCTCCCCACCACTCTTCGCTTAGCCATGTGTGGTTTTTGGCGTGTATGTATTTTCCTTCTCTCCTTATTCCGTGGCATTGGTATAGGAGT
>Ga0233411_10000248_pt1 | contig 17909 bp, 22 predicted proteins | sample Na_anoxic_2_MG_FD_179799 | JGI IMG/M metagenome (GOLD analysis project Ga0233411, IMG submission 179799) | Seawater microbial communities from Saanich Inlet, British Columbia, Canada - Na_anoxic_2_MG | ecosystem: Environmental > Aquatic > Marine > Inlet | place: Canada: British Columbia...
ATTTTAAGATATGGAAAAGGAAACCGACAAGGCAAAAATAAGGCGATTACAGAGCGAAAACGATTTTTTGAAAGAGATTATAAGGCTACAATATAAAAGGGCTCTGGAGGCCCTACATTTTATCAATAGGGGCGATATAGAAAAAATCATTGACCCGCCAGAGCCAGACAATACAAGAACCGAATTTACACCAGAATTTTAAATTATGCCAGAGCCCAGAAAAAAGGAAAAGAAAGTTAAGTTTTTGGCCCGTTGTATTCCCGTGCTCATGTCAGAGGGCAACGCCAAAACATTGAAACAAGCCACGGCGATTTGTGCAGCACTATACGACCAGCCACCAAGAAAAAAAGTGTAAGGGGTTACACTTGCCCTCGCCGCTCGCATATCGGCGGGGGAATATTACAAGGGCGGTATATTTTAAACTGGCATTTAAATTTTTTATTAATCGTAAAACTTAATAAAGGCCGCCCTTTTTGTATATTGTAACGATTATGAGAATTGTGCCCAATTGGTAGAAGAGTTGGAGGCAGTTGGATATACTTGCGACTACGGATTAGATGCAAGTCCATATGATTTAAAACAATTAACCAAATAAAACAATATAAGATGAAAAAAGAGAATTTTTTAAAAGAACTATTGCGCTCCTTAGAAGCTATCAAAAACAATCCAAAATCTATCGAAGCTTTTGAAGAAGTCATTGGAACATCATTTGATTTTGATTTAATAAAATCAGCGATATTGGATGAACTGTACTCAATGATAGCTATTGAGCAGTCTCAGAAATTTATTAGCATTGAAGCAATCAACACAATCCAACGACTTGCCCCTATATGTTATAAGATAGGTGACCTATTATTCCTTAGAGGTGATGATAGTCGTAAAGTAAATTACGTTGGTGATGATGAAGAGGGTAGTTCAGCAGTAGAATTATATAATATGTCAGAAGAAATGAAAACTGGTGACAGTTATACTTTTTACGTATCAACTTGTGAATGGTTTCCATTAGCATCTGCTGACGAGATTAATGCTGTGAAAAAATTCTTAGATAATCTAAAATAAAACTTTTTCTATAAAAACTTGCTATTCTGAATTGAGTAACAATCGAATTTATTTGTGGTTAATAAATTTTTAGGATAGTTCCCGCCGTGCTGCAACGGTGGGGACTTTTTTTGTGCAAAAAATTGACAATTACCGACAATTCTAAAAAAAGATTAAAAATAATTTTACTGATTACCAGCGAGTTATAAAAAAGATTTGAAAAAAATAATTAAAATGTTTCAAAATGTTTTGAAATGTCAGAGTTTTGATATATCTTTGTTTTAACAACAACGCATAAATATTATAAAACATTTAAAAACAAACATCATGAATTTAGTTAAAAAGTTAACAAGCGAAACCAGAGAATTAAAAAAGGCTTATTTAAATGACATTACAAAGTGGGCCACGGCGGAATATACAAAACTTAAAAAATTATCAAAATTAAATGAATTTGAATTGGGCGCAACGCTGGGTTTTGAAAGTTATATACAAACAGAAAATATTTGCCCAGTTTACTTCCCGAACGGAGTAAGAAAATTTAAAGCCCTTAGCGGTATAAATGATAGGGGCGAAAGGGCTTTAATATCGTTTTGGTATCATAGGGACTCGAAAAAACTTAAAAAATTACAAAGTGAAATAAGAAAAGCCAATAAGTACACAAAAAAAGGATTTATAAAAAATGAAGTTTTGGCGGCAACTGAACATTACAATAACTCAATTAAAAAACTGGCCCAGAGGGTAGCTAAAAAAGGGCTTGAATTAAATAAAATCAAAATGACCACCTCGTTTTTTGACCCGAACATAAGCACTCAAATAACAGACGGCACAAAAACGGTTAATGCTTATACAATAATCGCCAGCGGGGAAGTACAAAGACCACATTACAGATACTTAGTAAAATAAACCAAACGGGGGTTAATAGCCCCCGTTAAAACATTATAAAAATGATTGACAAAATACAGAGTTTAAAAAATGCGGAATCTATTTTAGTAGAAGCATTTTTTTATATTAAAGAATCTGGCGAGGCCAAGAAATTTACTGAGGACTTTAATAAAATATTTAAAAATATAAATAATTCAATTTTAAAACATCAAAACAAAAGAGGCCGGCCATATAAAGTTGAGATTAAAAATTAAGCCCTTTGCGGGGCTTTTTTTGTTTTTGTATGTAAGTTATTGACCAGAAGGATTAAACGCCTTAAAAGGGCTAAATTTTAAAGATTAACACACAACAAAAGATAAAACAACTTTCAAAATATTATGATATTCTTTAAAATTGTCGTACATTTGAATAATGAGCAAAACAGAAACCAAAAAACGGGATAGTTGTACCTTTGTAGAAACCAACCACCAGAAGGGAATAATTGACCAGCTAAGAGAACTGGCACGGGCGGACGGGCGGAGCCTATCAAATTACATTGGCATACTAATAACAAACCACGTAAAAAATAAGAAATGAAATTAGCCGAGGCGAATAAAAAGATTGTTCAAATGGAAATCGAAATATTTGAACTAAAGGGAATAAACGAAAATCTAATTAAGGAACAAAACGAGTTCCAAGCGGCCCTCGTCGCAAAGGTACAAGAGATTCAAATGATGGGCCCGTTCAAAAGATTCATGGCATACGGGCGGCTACTCTGGGACTTGATTAGTACGATAGAGCAAGCAATAAGAAAAGTTAACGAAAATAGGTAACTTAGCAAGCTAAAGGGCGGGAACTAATCTATTTTTAACCTTGTGTGAAAATCAGTTAATTATCTATCCCCGCCCTTTTTGATTTCCATTTGATATTCCTTTAGTGATGTTTGGGAATAGTTGTTTTAAATGTTTTAGCGGCGGGCGTTGTTTCCCGCCGCTTTTTATAACCCAGCCATGAAAAAAAATATAAAAGTAAATTTAACACCCCTCGAAGCTTTCGACGTTGCCCAGTACTTTATTAATACGCTGGAAATGTTACAAAAAATGGAGGTACAAAACGGGGGCCTAAGATACCACGAATCACGAATTAAAAAAACATTCCAGACGGTGACGGGTGTAATCTTTGACCAGATAACAAAAGAGCAAGAAAACGAAATTATTAAAATTTTAGACCAGCAAGAACGTGAGTACAACCAAACAAAAAACAATTAAGCTAAGCAGCATAAAACCCAACCCCAATAACCCCAGACTTATCAAGGACGATAAGTTTTTTAAGCTGGTGGAATCAATTAAAACCTTTGGCGAAAAAATGATGCCTTTAAGGCCTATCGTAATTGACGAGAATAAAATTATACTCGGTGGTAATATGCGATTTAAGGCCTTAAAAGAACTGGGATATAAAGAAGTGCCCGCCGACTGGATAAAGGCCGCCAAAGACTTAACGGAGGAACAAAAGAAAGAGTTTATCGTAAAAGATAATGTCGGGTTTGGCTCTTGGGATTTTGACGTGCTGGCGAATGAGTGGGATAGTGACTTGTTGGAAGGCTGGGGGCTGGATATGGAGGATTTTGAAAGTATAGCGGAGGACATAAAAGACCCCTTTGATGATGACGGAATAGGCGGCTCAGACCAATACGGTGTGATTGTTATATGTGATAGCGAGGGCACGCAAGAATCGGTTTTTAATGACCTTACAAAACTTGGGTTTAACTGTAAAATAGTGGTAACGTGATTATAAAAATAAGGAATAAAACAAAGGATTATAAAACGTACAGAGCCCAACGGGTAAAAAGCCTATTTAACGCCGAGCGTGGGAATGAGTTTAACCTTGATGCCGATATACCTATCGAGGGGCTTGACTGGCAAATCGGGCTCGTTGTTGGCCCCAGCGGGAGCGGGAAAACATCAATAGGCAAGTCTATGTTTGGCGGTGGCAAAATAGCCGACTTATACGGCGGTTGGAGTGGCGACGAGCCAATAGTAGACTGTATATCCCCGAGCGGGGATTTTAACTCAGTAACGGGGGCCCTCGCTGGTGTCGGCCTTGGGGACGTCCCAAGCTGGCTGAGGCCGTTCCACGCTTTAAGCAACGGGCAACAATTTCGGGCGGGCCTTGCAAGGGTAATGGCCGACCCCGCCGACGAGGTAATAATAGACGAGTTTACGTCGGTTGTAGATAGGCAGATTGCAAAAATCGGGGCGATGGCGTTCTCCAAGGGGTGGAGGCGTAACAAGGGAAAAAAATGTGTTTTGCTCGCTTGCCACTATGATATAATAGACTGGGTTCAACCCGATTGGGTTTATGACACGGGCACGGGTGAATTTAAAAAAAAAACGGAATCGGGGAGCGGCCACGATTTGAGTTGGAAATTAGGAAGGTCGACCAGTCTTACTGGAAATATTTTAAAGAACATTATTATTTAGACTTGCCATTCCCCCCAGCGGCTGAGTACTTTATTGGCTCAGTAAACGGGGAGCTTGTTTCGCACTTGGCGGTATGCCCTTTTTTCCAAGCCTCGGCGTATAGAGCAACAAGGCTCGTAGTTATGCCAGAGTGGCAAGGGGCGGGCGTTGGAACAAAATTTTTAGAGCTTATTTGCGAGTTACACAAAAACGGCGGCGGGCGGCTTGGTAGGAGGCTGCCAACACTTTTTCACACAAGCCACCCGCAGTTAATATCCTATTTAAAAAGGAGTAAAAAGTGGGTTTTAAAAAGCCAGAAGTTATTCGGGGAGAATAAAAAGTCAAGCAATAGGTCTTTAAAAAAGTCAGATAGGAAAGCGGGGAAGCGGTTATTTGGCTCGTCTGGCAGCGGTTATGGCGGCCACTTTAGAGCGGTTCAAGGGTTTAAATATATTGGTAAAAAATGAATGTTTTTATAAGCGGGCAAAAGTACTTTGGTGAGAGTGTTTTAAGGTTGTGTATAAACTTAGGGTTTAACGTGGTGGGCGTATGCTGCCCCGTTGGGGATAATTATATAGGCCGCCTCGCCTCGCTTAATAAAATAAAGGTAATCCCAGCGGGCTCACTTAATTATGCCTCAATGCCCGACGGGGTTGATGTCGGGATTACCGCCCACTCCTTTGATTATATAGGGAGGCTTACAAGATACAAGCCTCGCCTCGGCTGGCTTGGGTACCATCCCAGCTTATTACCAATACATAGGGGGCGGAGTTCGATTGAGTGGGCGGTAAGAATGAGGGAGCGGGTAACTGGCGGCACAATTTTTTGGCTAAACGCTGGGATTGATAGGGGCGATATTGAGCGGCAAACATTTATACTTATTGACCCTAAATATTTTTCAATGTGCCCCAAAAAAGCCGCCGCCGAAATTTGGAGGGGTAAGTTGTGCCCGCTGGGCGTTAAGTTATACTCCGAGGCTTTAAAAGATATAAGTGCGGGTATTATAAATAAGACCCCACAAAATAAAGTATTTTCAACGTGGGAGCCTTCAACAAGCGGGGCCGATATATATAGGCCCGACTCGCTGATGATACCACAAAAAACATAAAACCATGGCAATAAATATAGATTGGAAAAAGGTAGAAAACGCCTTAATGGCGGGGGCGAACGGAACCGAAATTTGTGCCTTTTTAGGCATTTCCTTTGATACGCTGGCGAGGAAGGTAGAAAAGGAGTACAATTTGCCCTTTGCGGACTTTAAAGCGGCTAAAAGGGCCAAAGGAAACTCTTTATTAAGAGTAAAACAATTCGACACCGCCCTTACTGGTTCCGTGCCGATGCAAATTTGGCTCGGTAAAAATAGACTCGGCCAGACTGACAAAAAAGAGATTATAAGCGAAAACAAAAATATCAATAGTTTTGACCTCTCAAGTTTAACAGATGAACAACTCGAACAACTTGCCAGCCTCACGGCCATCATACAACCAGATACAAGCGGAACGAGCCAAGAGGAAATTTCTTAACTTTGTAACCTTTACAAAAGAGGACTATGATACAAACTGGCACCATGCCCTACTGGCTGAGTACCTACAAAAGTTCGCCAAAGGTGAGATAAAAAAACTCATGGTTTTTATGCCACCCCAGCACGGCAAGAGTGAACTAACAAGCCGCCGCCTCCCCGCTTATATGCTCGGAATTAACCCCCTTTTAAAGATTGTCGGGTGTTCGTACAGTTCAGACCTTGCCACCAGTTTTAACCGTGATGTACAAAGAATAATAGACGATTCAATATACAATCAAGTATTCCCGAAAACAAAGATTAATTCCAAACATATCAAGAACGATTCAAAGGGGAATTACCTTAGGAACTCGGATATGTTTGAAACGATAGATTACCGAGGGTTTTATAAATCCGTGGGCGTGGGTGGTTCCTTAACGGGCACCTCTGTTGATGTGGCAATAATTGACGACCCCGTTAAGGATGCCGTCGAGGGTAATTCGCACACCGACCAGAATAGGAAATGGGAATGGTATACCAACGTTTTATTAACCCGCTTACATAACGATAGCCAGCAACTAATAACAATGACCCGCTGGCATAAGAACGACCTTTGCGGCAAGATATTACAAACAATGCCCGACGGCTGGACGGTACTGAGATTAGAGGCCATAAAACAAACAACCACCCACGAAAAAGACCCAAGGGAATACGGCGCCGCCCTCTGGCCAGAACGGCACTCAAAGGAAAAAATCATGGCGATAGCCAAGGCCAACCCCAGAACGTTCAACGCCCTTTATCAAGGTGACCCCAAACCAAATAAATCTACTCAATATGCAACGGGTTTTAAATATGGCCGTATAGTAAAAGAGATAAGTTATAAAAATTTTGTACCTTTACATTATACGGTGGATTTTAATAGCGCCCCGTATATGACGGGTTTAGCAATACAGATGGAATACATAAAGGACGGATTTTGGAATAATTATTCTGAGTACTGGGAAATAACTTTAATACATCAATTTGCCCTATCAAGCCCGCACAATTCAGCCCAAGCCCTTGGCAAATTTTTTGAATCAAAGTACCCACAAATTGAGGACGGTTTCTTTTTATATGGCGATGCCAGCGGAAACAATAATACGGGGATAAGTACCACCAGCGGCACCACAAAAACAAAAACTTTGTTTAGTGATTTACTGAGTGGTTTATCTATAAATGCCCGCCATAACGTACAAAAAAGAATACCCAACCGAAACCCACAATACAGAAGTATAGGGGCGGGAATGCTGGGCCGACGAGTATTTTTAAATGAACTCTTAGCGGGTAACTTTCCAGTACGAATATTGATAGACCCAAAATGTAAGGAACTGATACAAGATTTACAAGAGTGTACACAAGACCAAAACGGGAAATTAGCCAAGCCCAAAAACAGAGAAGGGATTGAGGCGAGGGGCCATATGTTACAAGCGTTTGAATATTTTTTATGTCACCCAAAAAGTACGGGCTATCTGGCAAAAATTAAAAAGTAAAATCATGGCAAAAAGTAGAATAAAAATAGGGAATATTGTTACTGTAAAAGGAAAAAAATATAGGATAGGAGCGGGCACCAACAAGGGTAAAAAGTACAAAGCCACACCAGTAAACGGCACGGGCAAAACTTTACAGTTTGGGGCTAAGGGTTACAAGGCTGGAGCGGGCACCAAGCGGGGCAACTCCTATTGTGCCAGAAGTGCGGGAATAAAGACAACACAAAGCGGAGCCACGCCAAATGATTTTGCCCGTATGCTTTGGAATTGTAACGGTAAAAAATCTATGAAAAAGTGATAAACGGTATTTTGATAATATATACATTTAAAATTTCATTATGTTTATACATAATTTATACGTTAAAAAATGAACAGTAAATTAAAACAAGTTATAAAAGGCTACAAGCATAAGTACTATGAATATACTGTACAACTCAGCCACTTTTACGACCAGATTGTGACGGGCACGGGTTACGGGGAATTAATAGTAAATTATAAGCCCAGAGAAACCGACCAGCAAAAAGAACAACGGGTACGGATAACACAAAACAGAACAAAAAGTATAGCGGGAAAAATAGAGGGCTTTTTTAAACGGGTTTTTCGGGCTGATAAATTAGCTTTTGATATATCGCACACCGACGAGGCCGAAAGTTCAAAAATAGGCCAATATACAAACGATTACGGCGAGGATGGGCAAACATTATTGACTTGGTGCGAAGAATCGGCCTTGTTTTATAATAACATAGACCCGAACGCCTTTTACTGGGTACAACATACCAGAACCGACGAGGTGGATAATTTCGACCCGTTCGTATTTAAAAGTTCTGAGGTGCTGGATTACGAGATTGATAAAGGGCGGGTGAAATATTGTTGCACTCAGTTAACCGAAACGGTACGGTACCAGAAGGATAAAAGTACTCACGAAAAGGTAATAAATATCTTTTATTGTTTCAGTTCTGAGGGCCTACAAACGGCAATTGAATTGAATCCAGCGGTACAAAAATATTCGCACTTTTACGACCAGTTTACGGACGAGGATGGCTACTTGGGTGAGGCCGAAAACATAGATAATAAAACCTATCTTGTAATGTTTGAGCCCTCAGAAACGGGCACGGTGCCAGTAACCCGAATCGGTTATAATTTCGATAAGAAAACAGACAAGGACACTTACGTAAGTTTTTGGGATAGTGCAACCGAGGAATACAGACAACTTGTTAACCGTGGGAGCGAATACGATTTAAGTTTAACCTTACACGCCTTTTTACAAAAGATACAATACTACACGCCGTGCGATTACCAAGACGATTCACATAGTATATGCCAAGGGGGAACGATGCACCCGTCGAAAAGTACGTGCCCCTCTTGTTCTGGCACGGGCAAAAAAGTTCATACATCAAGCCAAGATGTAATAGAGGTACAACTACCAACCGAGGACGGCGAGAACATAACAATAAGCCCAAAAGATTTTGTCTTTTATGTGGATATACCTTTCGATATTGTTAAGCAACAAAAAGAGGATGTGAGCGAGTACACCCCCAAAATTACCGAAGCCGTTTTTGGTGTTGACATCAGCCACCAGCAAAGCGGAATGGCAACGGCCACCCAGATAACAAACTACTATGATACCGCCCAAGACTCAATGTTCGACTTCACAAAATCACCCGCTAAAATGTTTACCTTTACGGTGGATATAATGGCCCAGAGTTTAGGGATAACAGATATTGAAACTAAGTTGCTTTATACGAATGAATATGACCTTGAAAGCGAGGATTATTTAATACAACTTTTGAAGCTGGCAAAGGAGGCGGGCGCCAGCCCAGAGGTAATCGAAAACATCAACAAAAGAATAGTAGTAAAACAGAATCGAACCGATTCAAGTTATATGAGTGTTTACAATGCCATGAGGAAATTTGAACCGTTCAGTAGTTTGACCCCAGAGTTAAAACAAAACATCGTTTTATCGCTGCCAGACTCCAGCCCACAAAAAGCCTTACTATTAAATTTTAAAGAGATAACCGAGGACATTGTAGCCAACGAACCAGCGTTTCTATTACTTGACTACAACCGCCAGAAACAGATAATAAAACAACGGGCCGAGAACCTTGCAGCCGTGGCCGTATCTCAGAACTCAATACGTGAAATAAGGGGTTTTAATATGCCCGATGACGAAACCGAAACGGAATAAAATATGTTGCCAAATATAACAGACCTAAAGAAAATTGCACGGGGGCGCTCTTCATTTTTGAGGGCCGCCGAGGCTGGTTTGATGGCAAAGACAAGAACACAAGAACGTAAATTAAATTCGTATGTTTTACGTACTTTTATACCAAGTTTACAGATACGAAACAATAGGGTAATTAACTCAGCGGCCAACCTTAAAAAGATAAACAAGGCAAGCGGGTTAAAACGGTTCATTAAGGAGGTTGTAAACTTTGCCCTATTCGAATACTACGAGAAACAATTTGAGGGCGTAAACAAGCATTCCAGTAGATATTACGGCCCGTTTGAGCCAACACCAGCGGCACAAAGTAGAATAATTGGCCGAGGCCAAACGATTACGAACGGTTTTGTGGACGAACTTTTTGATAATAACGAGGTAGTGAGGGGCTTACAACAAACAATAAGGAACAATATTATTACAGAAACAAGGACAACGGATTTAAGTGCCCTTTTAACCGACCAGATAAAGGGCAAAGGTGACAAGCTGGGCGGCCTTACATCATACCACTACAAGAACGGATACGACGAATTTCAAGGATATTCCAGAAGTTTAGACGAGCAATTCAGTAAAGAGTTAAATTTAAATTATGCCTATTATGCTGGTGGCCAGATAAAAACAACAAGGGTTTTTTGTAGTGAGCGGAGCGGGAATATTTACAACCGTGAAACTATTTTAAGCTGGAACCATACGCCCGCCGACTGGCAAGGTAGAAAAGAAAATAATAATATTTTGATTGACATGGGCGGGTGGAATTGCCGCCACGATTTTGATTGGGTTTCTTGGCCTCTGGCCCGACGAGTAGACCCGAATATGGAACGCTCAAAATTTGATAAAATATAATGAGTACTATTTATAAATACTATCTTAACGGCACCGAGTACCAGCCCACCAATACGGGCGGTTTCACTCTGGATATTAACTTAGTCCAAGAGTCGGGTTCCTACCAATACGTAAAGAAATTAAACGGCTCAATAAACTTTAAAAATGCCGCTTATGATTACATACTTTTAAACTCAGAATGTCAAAAAATTACGCTCGAAATTAAAGAGTTTTGTGGCGAGGGTACATTTGTAATCTGGTACGGATATTTTACCGTGAGGGATTGTAAATTCATGCCAGATAAAAAGCAAGTTGATGTAAGCCCGAACCAAGATAGTTTTTATAAATGCCTTACAGATAATTACGATAGAAAATTTAATATTTTAGAAACAAGTACGGTGGTAGGTTCTGATTATGCCGAGGATATAAGCCGATATGAGTACGCAATTGACCCCAATTTAACGCCATTAAATTCAGTAAAGGCCTTTTTTGGTGATGTTGTTTTATGTCTTGGCGCCAGTATCACAACGCCTTACGGGTTGTGGGTTCGTGAACTTGTAACAACGTACTGCCAAGGCGGCGAAATACAACCCCCAGCGGGCACGGGCTGGGCTTTATTGTATGATAATTGCGAGGGGAAAAACCTTTCGACGTGGTACCGAAAACCAAACCAGTTTCAAGACCCCGCCAGTTGTTCACTGGTAACATTTACAACCGTATGTCCTATTCTGGGATGCACCCCGCCCGCCCCGCCAGTCGGCCCAGCGAATGAGGATTGGATACTATTAGAAACATTTGAATTCCCAACGGGAAGTATCAGTATATGGATAGACCAGAACACAATAAGCAGTACAATAATTAATCTAAATAACGGGCGGCCCTTGGTAGATGTTTTAAATTTAGGATTGAATAAATTGTGCCCAGAACTTGACATACAAAGTAACTTTTTAACTCAGCTAACGAACCCCGTAACTGGCAAGAATCCGAGTAGTACCGAGGGCATACAATTACATTCGATAACCGATGTAAAAGACCCAGCAGCCACCGAGCCCGCCACGGTTGAAAATATTACTTTAAAAGAATTATTAGAAAGTTATATAAGTGCAAAACTAAATTGTTTTTGGCGGGTGGACGAGGGAACAAAACGGCTAATTATTGAACATTACAACGACCTAAATAACCAAGGGGTAACAGACTTAACGGCAATACAGAACGGCAAATATACAAACCTTAAAAATGAATATGAATATGATAATTCAGACATTCCAAAAGCTGAGGAATTCCCAAGCCTTGATTTGAGTATTGATTTCACGGGCATTGATATTGTTTATAATAACGATTGTGCCGAGGGGGTGAAGGCTTACAATACATCAAAATTTTATAGTGAGGTTGAAAGTATAATTAATGACCCAGACCAGTACCCAAACGACGGGATAGTTACAATAACGCCCGATTCTTTGGCCCCTCTGGGCAACACCGACCCAAGCGGCGCACGTTCCGAGCTGGGCGCTATTACGGGCGATTATAGGCCAAATATGCCCCAAGGAATGGCGAACCTACAAGATAAATTCTTTAAGTTTTATAGACCGTTCCCAGAGGGGGAAATGAACTTTATAAATACGGCTTTTAGTAAGCTGAAACCTATAAAAAAATTACAAGAAATTGAGATACCTTTGTGTTGTTTCTTTTTCTTTGCCCCCTATAGTAGATTTATAGGAAACAACTTTACAGAGGGCCAGCTACAAAGCGCCAGTTTTAACCCAGCAACGGGATTCATGACCTTAAATATTATGTACTAATGAGTAGTATAAACATACTAAACAGATGCACGGCAAGCCACCAAGGGGGCGGCCTACCATTCTATGATAACCAGAACTATATCTTTAGTTTTATGAACGAGGGTTTTAATGCCCCCTCTGGGCTCTGGACGGTGCCACCAAACAAGATACCAACCTTTCAACTTTTTGTCCCCGCCCTTTATGATACGGTTAACACTTTCCAGTATCTCAAGACGGCGGGGAATAACGTTTTTACGGCTACATTTTTCCCACCGATAGGAACGCCACAAAGTACGGGTATAACGGTTAACGGGGTGGCCAAAACAGTATGGCAAACGGACGATTCCCCTACATTAATTGTACCAGCCCCAGAGGGGCGCTATGTAATAAATATGATATTAACAGACTCAGCCACGGGCACCCAATTTTTAAGCCTCTGGAGCGAGGAATTTTTATGTAAAGATTGTTGTTAAATTTAAATTTTGTATTATGAGTTTTTTAGATTTCGCCGTAAAATTAAAGTTGATAACTGAGGAACTAAACGCCCGCCGTGAGGACGATACTATTCAGATTGCGAGCGAGATAATGAAGCAAGTAAGAACCAGAGTATCAGACGAAAAAATAGATGCCGACGGCTCGCCCTTTGGCCAGTACTCACAAGCCTTATTACCTCAATGGTATTTTTACGGCAAGTCAATAGTTGACGGGGCCGAGGACGAGATACGGGCGGGGGATTGGTTTATAAGTTACGCCGAGTTTCGGGAACTTAACAACCGTGATTCTGGTGATATTAATTTTTCTTTTACTGGCGATATGTGGAAAAGTACGGGCGTGGTACAAGTACAAAACGGGGCCGAAAGTACAACGGTAACAATAGGCGGGCAAGACGCCAGAAGTCAAGATATTTTGGCATGGCAAGAGCCCAGATACGGCAATATAATAGAGGCCAATGAAGAGGAAGTGGAATTTGCATTCGAGGCCAACCGTGAAAGGATTTTTGGAACTATAAACAGATTTTTATAATGAAAATAAAATACTTAATTGACACTATTTTAAGCCCCAAAATCCAGACCCTTGATTTTGTGGATAGATACGCTGGGATAGTACGAACCATTAACATTGCTGAGGGCAACGGAACCGAAACGGGAATAGTAAAACGGTACCCGCTGGCGTGCAATGTTACGGGCGTGGATTGTGCCAACGTTGGGATATATCAAAACCTTGTACCAGACGACACAAAAAAGAGCGTAATTTACTGGGAAATGGTAAGCCCAATGACTAACGGCGGCATGACAAAAACCCGTGATTTTTACCGTAAAAAATTCAAGGGGACCGCCCGCCTCGTTGTCTGGCTCAACCTTGCCAAGCTGGGGATTGATAATTGTACTGATTCTATTTTAGTGCTGCCTATTCTGGAAAAGGAAATAACGACAAAAGGCAAAATTACGGGCGGTATTTATGACGGTGACTTGTTATGGATTGAGCCGCTCCGAATGGTCAACCAAGATATAAACACAATCTTTGGAAAGTACGATTACAACAAACTAAAAAACTACTATTTATACCCGTTTGATTTTTTTGCTATTGATGTACAATTTACTCTTGAGCAATGTTTATCCAAGGGCGGAACGTGGCCTTGTCTGTTACCTTTAGATTGTCCAAATAGTGGCCCCGTAACTTGTAAAAGTCTTAATTTAGACGGCGTAAACGAGTACATTGATTGTACAAATAATGCTGCGTTCAATCAAGATTTTGATACTGCATTTTCTGTTTCTACGTGGGTAAAATTTGATACAATTTCTTTAAATATGGCTTTAGTTTCTAAATTTAATCCAACCCCTAAAGGGTGGCAACTTAGAGTTAATAATAGTAAGATAGGACTGTTTTTAAAACACGCATCATCGGCACCAAATCAAATTTTATCAAATGGAACTACAATAATAACAACGGGGCAATGGTATCACTTGGCAGCCACTTATGATGGCAGTAATACACTCCAAGGAATGAAACTATATGTGAACGGTATTTCTGAAGTGGTTACGGGAGCACCAAATTCCGTAACGGGAACTTTCCAAAATACAGAGCCTTTACTACTCGGACAAATTACAAACGGCAATTTAGCAAGCGCCCGTATGTGGAAAACAGAACTTTCAGCGGCTGAAATTTTAGAGGAGTATAACGGGGGAAAAATTAAAAGTATACCCGTAAACAATACAAATATAATAGTTAATACTGCCTTAAATTGTGCAACGTGGAACGGCACGGGCTACGATATACCCGACGATTCGGGAATTACAACGGGTTACACCTCTATAAATAGCGAACAAATAGATTTACAAAACGATTGCCCTTAAACATTAAATTATGGCCCACAATAATAGATATTATACAATAAGCGACAACGACCCTAATAAGGCCGAAATTTTAACCTTTACGGTAGGGTTGCCAACGACACAAAGATATAGTTTAAACGGCGTTCAACTGGTTATAAAGTTACACCACGACGACCACGAACAACACCCGCAATTATCACAATATACGGAGTATTCTCACGCCGAAATTTTACCAATAATGGACGGCCCAGAGTGGGCGGCCCCAATACTTTAAAATCATGGAACTACTCTTTATAAAAATCTGTATTGTATCGGCTTGCTGCGGCTGGTCTTTTGTCGAAAAATTAACGGCTAATTATGGCCTTTTGGACTGGCTACCTAAGTACTATCCAAGATATTTTGAACGGCCCTTAAATTGTAGTTATTGCGTTGCTGGGTGGTTGTCAATTATGGCGGTGGTTTGTTTTAACTCAGCACTCGGCCCGTGGTCACTTTTGTATATATTCACCGCCCCGCTTTGTACTTTTGTACTGGTGGGCATCATAGATAAATTAATAATAATACCGTATAAATAAATTAGCAAAAAAATAGGTAAATTATGGCTGACAAAATACAAGAACAATTTGATAAAACAATGTTAAAACTAAAGGCGATAAACGCCCCTCGAAGCTTATTAGTGGACGGCAAGTTTGAAACCGAATTTAAGGCCAACGGCGTACTATATAAAGTACTGCCAGCGGATAAGGTTTTTAACATTGATAGACAAGTTGCGTATAACAATATAGAAACGGCATTCGCATTGAACCAGACCCCGACAAGCGTAAAGGAACGTTTCACCTTAACTTGGAATACCGTGATAAGATTGATGCAAGCGACGGGCGACGACTGGCAAAAAAATATGGATTCACTTTTGCGGGATTGTATGAATAATCTTGATTCTTTTAAGGGCGAATTAACAAGCCGATACCCAGCCGCTTATTACATTTGTACTCTGTTTATAATCCGCGAGGGCGAGGATTTAAGTACGTGGAATTTTGACCTTGCCGACGAGAAAATTGACGACTGGGTAAAAGAGAATTTAAACGCCGTGGATTTTTTCGGCTTGGCTCTGGCATCATCGAGGGAATTGCAAAAGATTTTAGAATTAAATTAGGCACTTTTTTAAGGTCTAAACGGGTTCAAAAAACAGAGCGATACACTAAGGTAAAGATGACGGGCAAGGGCCTTAAATATACAGATAATTTAATATTAAACGAGGAAACAACTTTTAACAGTCTTGACATAATTGTAAACAATACGAACTACCAACCAGATTACTTAAAAAAACTTTATGTGGTAGATTTTTACAGAATATTAAAAAGACTAAACGACAAATTAAAAAACGAAAATGGCTGACGAGGAAATTGTAGTAAGGATAACCGCCGACGACTCGGAACTTGTGGCAAGTTTAAACGGGATAAGTGACCAAGCGGGCGAATTAAACGGCACCATGGAAGGCGTTTCTGAGGGGCTGGCCGATGCCTTCGAACCGTCAGAGGTTGAAAGTTACGGCGCCGCCGTTGAGGGCACGGGTAAAAAGGTTAAGGGCGTGGGTAATCAAGTCAAAAAAACGGGGCGTTCCATGGGTAAATTTAACAGAACGGCGGGCCGTGGAATATCTCAATTATCCCGCTTTTCTGGGGTTGGTGGGGCTGCCACTCGTTCACTTGGCGGGCTGGGTTTCGCTCTGGCTGGAACCCCCTTTGGTGCCTTCGCTATCGCCGCCGCCGCTGCGACCGTGGCATATAGTTTTTTCTCTGAAAAGTTGGGGCTAAACTCGGCGGCGATTATTAAAAAGAATAAAGAGTTACAAGATAGTATAGATAGTTTACAAGCCGCCACCACCGAGCAAGAATTTAAAATTGCCTTACAGTCGGTTGATGTTACTGGGCTGGAAGGTGCCGCCGCCTTGCAAGAAAAAATAAAAGTGGCAACGGAGCAAGAGATTATTGCCAGAGAAAAAATAAAAGAACTAAACAAGGCCGAGAATCTGGCCCGAAGGATTTTAACTGAATCGGAAATCGCCAGAGGGGAAAACGATATAAAAACAAAAGCATTAAGAGAAGAATTTTTAAAACAAAGTACAAAACGAAAGGCTCAGAGTATTGCCATTAATGCGATTTTAATAAAGCGGCAAGGGCTACAAAAAGGGTTAATTGATTTTAATAAAAAAGCTGAGGAACAACGAAAAAAAAATATTATAGATGCCCAGAATTTAAGCGATTCTTTAATACGTGACGAATTACAAAAACGTATAATTGCCCTTGAAAAAGTAGCGGAAAAAAGAGAGGAACAATATATAAAAACCAAACAAGGCGGCGATGCCACGGACACTTTTATAAAACAGTCTGAAAAAGTTCTGGCCGAGGATATAGAAAAAATAAAAGGGCAATTTAGAGATGCGGAATTAAAGGCCCGCCGTGCCTTATTATCTCAGTTCATAACAGACGAGGAACAATTCCAAAAAGACAAGGCTAAAACAGAGGCCGAGAATAGGATAAAGGAAATTGAAACGATAGGTAAAACAGACGAGGAACGGGCCCAGCTAAGGAAACAGAACGAGGAAAAATTACAATCTGATTTATTAAAAATTACCACCGATTTTGCCGAGAAAAGGAAACAAGAACAAATTAAAAAAGACCAAGAATTATTTAACGCCGAAAGTGCAAAATTAGAATTTCAGATACAAAAGGAACAATCCCTTTTTGATAAGCGGATTGAGATTGAACGCCAGACAAACATAAAAAGCGGGGCGAGTGAACAAGAATTAACAAGGGCAAAAGAGGCCGCCAATATAGAGCGAACAAAAAACGATTTAAGATACCAAAAAAGGCGGCTGGAACTGGCACTAACAACGAACGCCCAGATAACACAAGCCGAGGCGGACGCTATCGCCGCCCAGATTGCAAATATTGAAACTCAATTGGCGGGGGTTGGTGTTGAGGGAACAAAAGATATTGACGGGGCGGGGAAAGGTAAAGGTATCGGCGGCCTTCTGGGTCTTGACGAGGCGGATTCTGGCAAGGCCAACGATGCACTAAAAAAGATACTTGACGAATCGGTGGCACTTGTTCAAAAGGCCGTGGCTGAGCGTATCGCCGCACTACAAAAAGAGGTTGATTTTAGAAACCAGCGGGTGGGTGAATTACAAAAAGACTTGGCCAACGAGATTGAACTTAATAAGCTGGGCAAGGCCTCAAATATTAAGCTGGCACAAGCGGAACTGGCCGAGCAAAAAAAATTAAGGGATAAGGCCGTGCGGGAAAAGAAGGAGGCGGCACAAGCCCAGTTTGCAATAGACACCGCCTTACAAGCCAGTTCACTTATCACAAGTATA
>Ga0233411_10000251_pt1 | contig 17624 bp, 42 predicted proteins | sample Na_anoxic_2_MG_FD_179799 | JGI IMG/M metagenome (GOLD analysis project Ga0233411, IMG submission 179799) | Seawater microbial communities from Saanich Inlet, British Columbia, Canada - Na_anoxic_2_MG | ecosystem: Environmental > Aquatic > Marine > Inlet | place: Canada: British Columbia...
AAGATGGATCCGGCAGGGAATAGACTACTCGAAGCTTGTGAGAAATTTCGGGAAGCAGTTCATCGCATTGCTGATGATAAGAGAAGCCTGTTTTGCGTTGACCCCCAGGACGTGGCTGCCTTTGATGAGGCACTAGTGGGGGCAAAAGGGGATTCTGCGGAGCCTTGTGAGCACCTATGGAGCGCTTACTGTGTGCACTGTGGGGAGTGCAAGTACGGTGGGACCCAGACAGGATGAGTTGCTGATGGAGGTGGAGATGAACCGAGGAACGTATAGTGGGGGAGCGACCCCCGATGACGTGGTCAAGAAAGCAGCTAATGGTTGCTTACATAAGCCCCAGGATATGACAGGAGGGATGAGTAATGACGACAGTGATGGATCGGAGGTTGAACAGAGGAGCTGCAAGGGGCCGGGTGGGAAAAAGGAAGTTGATGAGTTGGGACACCCTCCAGATTGTTGATGCTGAGGTAAAGTTCCGGCTGAGTATGGAGGACGAAGACCGGTCTGAAGAGGAGATACGTAACAGCGCATATAGTGATTCTGACTTGTTTGCTTGGGAGTGGGAGTCATTGCTTGAGTGCTTGACAAACTTGATGACGTCGAAGCAGAAGGATGAAGGGACTTACTGGCGGGCGGAGATGCACAATTTTGGTTGGCGTAAGTTGAATGGCGAGCAGGTCTTTGAGGCAGAGACTGGGCAAGAGCTTTTGCGCCGTATCCTACCTGACACAGACTGCACCTTTGGAATATACGGGTTCGGTCGCGGCTTTGCTATCCAAAACGCTCACCATGATTCACCTCTGGGAGATGAGTGGTACTACATCGTACCTATCGCGGCGAGCACGTATGAGAAGTTTCGGAGGTAGTTATGAAGAAACTGAGTCAGTTCTGGCTGGCATTTTGGCACTCTCGGTATTGGGCAGACATGATGTTGAGCTGTGATGACGAGGATCTGAGGGAGCGGGCACTTCATCATCACCAGTTCTTGGACAGTCTGTTGAAGTTTGGACCTGGCGGCACAGGCCAGCTCAAGTAACAAGTAAGAGGAGGGAAGTGAGTGGGTGATCGCCAGTGGTTGGACGATTTGTTTGATGTTGATAAAGCGTTGAAAACGTATGGGCAAGAGATGTACACCTTGAGTGCAGCCCTTTGCCGTGAGGGAAATGTGCCTTTGGCGGAAGAAATAAGGGCGTTGGGAGAGTCCTTAGAGGCTTTGGCAATCAAGGTCAGAGAGGCCACAACTGCCGTTGTAACACTTCGGAGTGCAGAATCTGAGCAATCGTCAAAGAACGTGTTAGCCGCAGCGCTGTCCGGGATAACTCTTGCTACTGAAGCAGCTGAGGTTAAGAGCAATTTGGAGACAGTACGGTTTGTAGCCCCGGATACTTACACGTGGTTGTGTGACCGCTGCCGATCGGTTTTGGAGTCCATTACAGAGCTGTATCGCCACGGGGAGATGCCCGACACTGATGATACTGAGGCACCCAGCATGCACATGTACGATAACGAATTGTACTGTGGTGGTAGTGTCTGTAAGAACAGCAAGGAGTCGGAATAGGGGGATACCAATGGAAGACAAGACACCATGTGTCAAAGTATGTGAACTGAGGGACGCTTGTGGGGGCGGCGAAAGAGGTTGGTGCTTAGCTGAGTTGATCGACAATGTGAAGCATCATAGGGAGAAACCCGTACCGGAACTGCACACGAAGGGACCCTGGAAAGACAGTGGTCTGGTGTACGTTACCAGTTCGTTGGGGAATCCTATTGTGGGTCATATGATCAATGCTGACCTGTCCTCTGTGGCTATCGTCATCACAATGGATGATGAGTGCCCCCGGGAGGAGTTCCTGGCCAACGTTGAGGTAATTCGAGGGGCCGCAGAGTTCTATGATTGGGGCAAAAGAGCTCTGATACTGCTCAGTAAGATTGCGGTTTCTGGGGTGCCCCTGGACGTGAAGCTAGAGTCCTCAAGACTGGCTTTTGACTTTCCTGAGCCCCCGTGTAGAGGAGAGAAAGTTGATGAAGACACGATACGGGTTGCCAAAATGCCCTCTGAGGATTCTCTGGAGGCTCTGAGCAAAGATGAGCTGATCCATATGGTCCAGTATATGACTCGGGGTGGCGTCGAGTGGTTGGAGACACGGGAGGGTGGTTTTGCCTGCCTGGGGTGTCGCAAAATCATTGAGAAGTTGGATGTGTTAAATGGAGATTGGGGGTCTGATCAAGATGAACAGGAACCTACCAGTAGTTAGTGCCCGTGACTACTCCGTCAGTTGAAACAGACGGCTTCTGCACCCACGCACGGAGCGATCTCCCACGTTACGGGTGCAAGGCTCAGTCCGAGCCGTAAGATGTTGCGGGCAGCGTTGACATCACGGTCAAGGACCAACCCGCAAGAGGAACAGTAATGAACACGATGGCGGTGAAAATGATGGGAGAGACAAATGAGTAAGATACAGAATCCGATAGCTAAGCTGTGGACTGAGGCTACACTGGATGGGGTCTTAACCCAACTGGAAGAGCTGCCAAAAATGGAAGTCCTCCGGGACAACGACGCAGGAACTGTGATCTGTACAGGGCCGGACGGCAGGGAGTTTCTACGTGGCATTGAAACTCTTGGTGGCTGGATGATGATGATTGACTCAAACCTAATTCAGGAAAAGCACTAAGGAGTAGCTTATGGCTATGACAGACGCGGGCCATGGGTGGCGAGAGAATTTGAAGTCTGGGCTCCACATTAAAAGTACCGCCGGTGGTGCTATTGGTTTCACCGTGGTGCAACACAGAGGGGGCCACGTATCAGCTACGGCCACAGTCAAGGGTAGGGAGAAAGCCGTATCAAAAGACAAGTCGTTCCAAGGTCCTTTGGGGATCATCAGAGCCAAGGCATGGATTGACACTGGTGCCTTTATGAGGAGCGAAGAGGGTGTTTGGAGAGACGAGTAAGGAGGGTGGCTATGAAATTAAACAAGGTTACAGTGGGATATGTGGTACAGACCTTTGAGGGTCAAACGTTGGTTAGCCAGGAGTTCATAGCAGGTGATGACGTAACCTACGAAGATTTGGATGGGAATATCTTGAGTGCCCCTGACGATGTCTACCATAGTTTCGACATGGTAGTTTCGGAAGAGTCATGAGAACTGCGTGGGGTAGTTATGGGTCTTCTTTCGACTGAAAGTTCAATTGGGATCGCTGGCTTCTTGGTGAAAGTCAGTGACAGAGAGGAAACGATATGGCAAGTCTACTGGACCCTGAAATTGTGAAGCATTTGGTGGTGTCAAATATCCATCTTTGTAAGTCGGATCGGGAGGCCTTGGACCAAAGCGATGGTCCCGGGGTTAGCTCCTGGGCTTTTGAATATGGATGGTACGTCCACGTGGCCGAGGACGACTCGTACCTGGACAGTGAAAACGATGGGAGATTTAGCGCGCAGTTCATGCAGGTAATGAGGAAAGCAAAAGAGCTGGGCTGTGCCTACATCACCTACGACAGCGATGGTCCTGAGTACGAAGAGTTGGAGAGGCACAACTGGGGCGGATAGGTTTGGGTACCACACTTGGGGAGAATAGGATTGAGTTATGAAGAGTAAGCGGGAGTTCTACAGGACCTCAATTACCGTGGACGTATTGAGTGAGGAACCTATAGGTTCTAACTGGAGCTTGGTAGACATTGCTCAGGGGATGATTCAGGGCGACTTTTCTGGAATATGGCGCAAAGCTCCGGCGGTTACGGTCACATCTACAGAGGCTATTAGCATTTTGAGGGACCAGGGGGCAGAACCAGGGTTCTTTCGGCTAACTGAAGATGGAGAGGACGAAGAGTAATGGCCATCTAGCAGGAAGCATAGGAACTAGTTGGGGGTGCACTATGAAATGGAAGTGCAAGACGAAGGATTGTGATCGGGCGCCAGGGCCGACAGGATACTGTTGTGGCTTGTGCGGAGAACTAGGTGAGCACAGTGCGAACTGCGATAGCGATTTTGCGGCAGTACTGATGCTACGAGGCCTGGAACATGGGAGAAGTGAAAATGGAAAGAATTGAGTACGTGGATCACATGTTCTTTGAAGCTACCCGAAGGTGCAATCTGGAGTGTGCACACTGCCTGAGAGGTGACAGCGAGGACATGGATCTTACCCAGAATATCGTGGACAGCATACTTCCCAAGATTGAAACGATTGGCTGTATCGGATTCGGAGGGGGTGAGCCCTCCTTGGTCCCCGAGATTATGGACATGATTCTGGCTCGTGCCGGCTTCCATGGGGTTGATATCGGGAACTTTGACATTACGACCAATGGGATGGATATAGGAGGAGATTTCCTTGCCGCAGTGGCACGATGGTACGCCTACTGTAGCGACAACGAGATTTCGACCCTCACCTGGTCTGACGACGTTTTTCATGACGATTCTTGGCAAGCAGGAGCGGAACTTCTGAAAGCCTTCCGGTTCGCTCGCGGCAGAGGGGAAGGGGGATATCACGCTTTGGATTGGCGCGGAGACCATGTACTCAAAGAGGGACGGGCTGACGGAACAGGGAACATTCTTGGACTGAAACTACCGAAACTTAGTCCTTTTGTGCTTGATGATAACCGGCTTATGGAGGGGCACGTATATGTCAACTGTGAGGGAAACGTGATATCAGGATGCGACTGGTCCTATAAGAGCCAACGCCTTCAGGAGCACATTATCTGTCGTGCAAAGGATTTTAGCTTAGACCAAGTTGTGGAATTTATGCGTTTAGAGGAGGTATTGAGTGACCGAAGATGATGGAAAAGAGGAGTTGAAAGCCGCCCGCGTAGATTGGGAAAGACTGGTTTTCTCTCAAACTGGGCACAATCATATCAAGACCCTGGGCATGTTGGCGGTACGCTACCCCACTGACAAAGTCGTTGACTTGGCACCCATTACATCCAAAGGAGCCGCTTCTAAGGCCTACATTAGTGTGCCGTTGGAGGAAATCAACCGGGTGGTAGGGATGCTGGATTCCCTAGGGAATGGTCTTTTAGAGCATATAAGGACCGAGATCGCGAAATTTGAGGCGGTCTGCCGCTCTGATGATCACACAGACTCCGAGGCTGTTTGGGAGCTGCTCTACACCTTTAGAGGGGCTTTAGAACTCATGACGTTTGGCGCCGAACGTAGTGATGAGCAACACGCGGCTGATCTAACAGAGTGGATGGCACTTCTGGATAGAGAGGAAGAAGAGGCTGAGGTCGGTAGGGTGGAGGGTACAGAGGGATAGGGATAGGAGGTCGATAGTTATGAGCTACATGTTTGTGTTGGGAGCGTGTATTAGCTGCGGAATGCCTTTTTCGTTCAACCCTCGTTACGTTCCTTCAGTAAGGGTTCAGGGGACTCGGGAGCCTGTGTGTAAGGGCTGTGTTGAACGGGAGAACGCTCGGCGTATCGAAACAGGAAGCGATATGCCCCAGTTGGAGATACACCCCAATGCGTACGACCCGGAAGAGGTGGTCTAAAATGTGGAGATTAAGGTAGGAAATAGACTGGAGGGGCAATGGAGTCGGGAAAATGTCCAACATGTCGGTTGGCGAATACGGAGTCTCTGGGGATTGAGCACAAGGAGGGTCAACTTGTGGAAACTATGCACTGCTTGGGTGAGTGCGGGGGTTATTGGGAGAACGAGTATGACTTGAAGTCCAAATTGCTAGTAGATAAGGAGACAAGCTTTGAAGTGGAGCTGTTGAGGACCACTGTTCGTAGAACACGGGTTCAGGTTACTGCCGCCAACGCTTTACATGCTGTTCGGATCGCCATGGAGACGAGCGATCCGGGGTGGGGGTCAGAAGAGGATTACGACGTTAGTGCAGGGGACGTAAGGCGAGTGTAGCAGAGGGAGTGCAACATGAGTGTGATGGATCGAGTCATTAGCGACTCAGAGGCGAAGGTTTGGGGGCATGACACGTTGAGGGAAGCCGTAAGGGATTTGGAGAATGAAGGCTTCCAAGTGTGCGTGGAGCCAGGGAGAGTCTTGTGCATCAACGGCGGTCGATGCTTGTTGACTGGGTTTAGGGGACACCATGGGTGGGTCGTAAAGTTTGATAAGCGATTTCGGCTTCGCCCTCAATTGCTCTGGCCCGGAGAGTTTTATGGCCCCGGTTTCATGGCTGGTTACTGGGATCGACGGATAGGGATGCAGCAGTCAATTGTGGCCAAAACATCGCATATCGAGGGGTATGCAACAGGGTACGTCGAGGGCTACGCGATTGCGGAAAGAGATTATGAGGTGTGAAGTCGCTAGGCTTGATAAGTGCCCAGGGTCGAAGGGCAGAAAGGGGGGATGTTGATTACGTTGGAAGAGGCACAGAGGTTGAAAGCGTGTCAGGAGGCGTTGGATTGGGGGAAGGCCCGAGAGGACTGGAGCTGGGAAGAGGCATGGGAAGCGTTGAAACGGGATCATTTGGACTGGACAGTTTGGGCCATGATGAATATTCCTGGGTGCCCAATTGATTTGGAAGGACTGCCGTCAGGGGACCGGGCTTGGGTGATGACAAACAGGAAGGAGTGTCCAATTGATTTGGAAGGACTGGATTTGTGGAATCGGGCAGAGGTGATGGTGATGAGGAAGGATTGTCCTGTTGATTTGGAGGGAATGGATTCGAAGGATCGGGCATGGGTGATGGTGATGAGGAAGGATTGTCCTTTGGATTTGGAGGGAATGGATTCGGGTGAGCGGGCTCGAGTGATGATGGGACGGGAAGATTGTCCTGTGGATTTGGAAGGACTGTCGTCGTGGGATCGGGCAGAGGTGATGGTGAGGAGAAAGGATTGCCCAATTGATTTGGAGGGGATGAATTCGGAGGAACGGGATCGAGTGATGATGGGACGGGAAGATTGTCCTGTTGATTTGGAATGACTGAGTGAGTGTGCCCGGAGATTTGCGGTTGCCTATAGAAGGAGTGGGGAAGGAGGTCAATGTGAAGCTGACTAAGTTTGCGAAGGATAGGGTCACTATTATCTCAGATGACAAAGAACTCTATTTTGAGAAGAAAGGGTGCCGCCCCCATTGGTCCATGTTTTATGTTCATGACATCCTTGACCCTTTAGGTCAAGAGAGTAAGTGGGTTGATAGATAGAGCTGACGGCTTCTCGGGAGGTTGAGTTCCGAAGGCTTAGTAAGCACAGGACTAATGTCAAGAAAAGGAGGATGTCGCAGTTCCTCTGGCAGCTAAAGCAGACAGTACCCTTGCGACGAAAATTATGGGCGATCAGGTCACTGACGAAATGATAGAAGCGGGGCAGTACATGGCGTCAATCTTAATAGACGCAAGAATCGCCAAAGATATGGGAGGATTAGGTGGTTCACAGACTTGGGAGGAGTGGTTGGGTGCAGAGGTACAGAACAAAGACATCGTAGTCTCGTATTTGAACGAAGAGATTGGCTCTGAAACAGCAATTTATCTTGCCATGTGCCGAGCGAAACCTACGGCGTCTGGATAAGGTCCTAAGAGTTGCAGAGAGAGAGGAGTGGATAAAGATGGTGAGGTTACACAAGGAACATGGGTTGAATCCGACAATTGCTCAGTGCTTTTTCTGCGGAGCGGAGTTGAATGAGATTGCACTGTTGGGAGCGACTTACAAGAGCAAAGCGCCGAAGAATATGGTGGTGAGTATGCGGCCTTGCGATGAATGTGCCCGCCTTATGTCTATGGGCGTGCTGTTGATCGAAGTGAAGGATGGGTCCCAAAAGGATAAGAATCCCTACAGGACAGGGCAGATTTGGGTGATTACTGACGATGCCGCACAGCGTGCCGGGCTTGACCCCGTGAAGCAGCGGTTTGCCTTTATTGAGGAGGCTACGGCGACGTTAATGGGGATGCGGGAGCTCAAACCAATTTATGACGAGATTCCAGAGGAGAGGAGCAGCTAAATGAGAAGTAGGGAGCAAGTGGTGGAGGGTATGGAGGCTTTCCTGATGCGTAATTGTCGTTATGGGGAGGTAATGGAAGACGCTGTGGAAGAGATTGAGACTTCGGCAGAGTCCTTTAGCGGGATTCCTGAAGCTTGGCAAGGGCATGAGTTGCTATGGTGGAACTTTGGGGACAGGAATGGGGGGCAGCGAGGAGTCTACGAGTGTAGCGACTTTGCTGGAGAGACTTGGGAAACCATGGTTCACTCCATGATCTATTGCTATCACGAGGCGATCTGTGAAGATGTGAACCATGAGTTAGCACTGGATAAGTCCAAATTGATTACCTACGTAGAGTTCACTGGAGGTGACGCGGCAGCGATCGTCATGCAGCATCTGGAAAAGGGGCCTGCCAGGTCGGTGCTCTTTCGTTATGGGCTCAATCCACGGTATTTCGAGTGGTCCTCTTTTGATGAATTTGAGGACGAGTTGTGGGCCTGGTATACCTGGATATTCCAGTCAGCCCGTGCTCCTATAGCTGTAAGCAACTTGGAAGTAGTGGACATTCTGAGTAGGATTTCGGCTTTTGATAAGAGATCGAAAGCAGCAGAGTATTTCGATACTGATGAAGCCGGAGAGCTGTTTATGGCAATCCGAGCGTGCATGAGAAAGGCAATGAAACCTGTGCATGATTGATGAACTCAAACTGGAGCAAATTATGAATTTGATAATGAGAAAGCTTCGGGGTTTTGCTGAACAGGTGAAGTCATCGATACGATGGTCTACAGCGGAGAGTGGCTGCAGGGAGTAGATGGGTACAACCTGAGGAACCCAGAAGACGACGATAATGTGCCTTGCTAAAGGGGCACATAGGAGGATCTAGAGGTGATCGAGAATAATGTGACGTTCGAGAGGTTTGATCCTACCCTGGGGATGGTTAGCAAAATTGTGGTGCAAAGCAATTTGAGTAGCGAGTGTTTTTATGTCCAGGTCTGGGGGACTTGGAGGTGTAGGCAGTGTGATTTGCAGGGGACGGAAGAGTGTGGAGGAAAGAAGGTCTTGGAGACCTACAAGAATGAGAAGGGATTTGGTATTCCTTTAAGGGATCAAGGGTTGAAGTTGGCTAGCATCAAGGTTGGGGGAGAGGTGATCTTCGCTGGGTTTGATGACAAGGAGTATGAGGGGGTTGTTATGGGGAAGAGCGGTGGGATTGTCACGGTGAAGTATGTGGTCGAGGGCAAACTGGTGACAACCCATTTGGACGAAGAGGGGTGGCAGCGATTGACGCTGAATGGGTAGGGTAGGAAGGGGTAGGGTAGGAATGGGTAGGAAGGGGTAGGAATGGTGCTGGGTAAAAGCGCTTGTGAAACTTGTGAAAGGAGGTGATGTAAGATGCCTAGAGGCGACGGAACTGGGCCTCCCTCGGGAGCTAGAGGTCCAAGAACAGGGCAGGGAGGTGGAGCTGGCAGAGCTCCTGGAAAGGGCTCTGGTGTGAAGTCTGGTGGAAAGAAGGGTGGTTGCTGATATCACTCTAATTTCAACGGGTGCCCCCTTAATCTTTAGGGGGGCACCCGTGGGAGGTAGCTAATGTCAGTAGCTGTACAGAGATTGTTGTTTGAGGCTTATCGACGCAACCGGAGGGCGGATGACACGGAGAATAGGAAGCCCCTGGAGCAGAGATGGTTGGGTCTAGGGTCGAAGAGCGCTTATCGTCCGGTCCTGGAAGCCGGGTTGATGCGGTTTCACGATGGGAAGAATCCTCCACCACGGTGTATGGGCTGGTTGGTGTTGACCCCGAAAGGGGTCACTGCGATGAAAGCGTTGGAAGCCGAGTTTGCTGAGGTTATGGATCGGTTGGAAGCAAATCCAGAGTATCAACGCAGTATCCGGGCGAACTATATGATGGCCGGGGGTGTTCTTAGTTGATAGGAGGTGACGTGAAACGGGAATGGACTCAGGTGGGAGAAGCTTATTCTGGGACTGATGAGTTGAGGGCTCGGTTTGAGGCGGTAGTTCAAGCGGTGGAGTGGCAAGATTTGCCTTGTGAGATGGGGATGATGCCGGGGATGGCGGTGCAAGCTGCGATCCGGGAGTTCCAGATCCCTAATGTGCAAAAAGTGGGGTGTTCTTTGGAAATGGCGCCTTTGGGGGTTCTTGCGGTGGAGGGAATCTACAGCGACGGGGTCGTGCGGATTTATTTCGTCGACCAAGGAGATGTGCTGGTGCCTGTGATGAGCGATCAATTTGCGCTGGACTATTTGGAGAGTCTGGGAAAGTACGAAGGAGAGAAATGAGGTGACATGAGTGATGGATTGACGAGTGAAGAAAGGGCGGTGGTCGATCGAAAGAAAGTGCTTCTGTGGGAGTTCCTGGTCAAAAGGGCTCAGGCTTGTCCTGTGGGGGAAGCCAGTGGGATTGTAAATGAGGTTGGGGAGATGTGGATACGGAGCAACCAGGCAGCGTCTGCCCTGTGTGTATTCTTGGAGGTCCTGGGGATCGATGGGAATGGGAATCGGCTGCAGTATCTCTATGCTGATGAGAGGCCTAGGGTTCGGTGGGCCATTACGAAAGCAATGGAAATGCACGCTGGTATCGTATGTTCTCCATTCGGTCCCAACTGGGAAGAGTTCCAGAGATCAATAGACTTGAAGGGCAGAGACATAGAGCGCCGCGAAGATCTTAACCCTACCAGTGGGCAGGAGCTGTACCGATGTCCGAACTGTTGCGCAGAGTTCACGATTTTGAGACGCGGAGTTGCAGGTAGTGACTGGGGTGTTGTGCAACGCTGTCCTGTGTGCTTAGAGAAGGGAGAGAAGCCTGAGAAGGTGGGGTTCCGGGCGGACGTAGCAGGGGATGGGGAGTCATGAATCGGGGGGAGCGAGCCAAGATTGATGCGATGGTTGTGCAGGTGAAAGCAGAAATAGCACGGCACCAAGAAGGGGCAGCTGCTGCTATAGAGACGTTAGGGCTGTTGCGCAAGATGCAAAAGCAAGACTGGATCCAGGTTAGTACCTACGGCAAAGTCGAACGGGCTGTTAACAAGATGGGGTCTGCCTGGAAAGCTGTGGAGCACGGACAACACGTAGAGATCACATGGGGTGGGAGCAGAATAGGATACTTTGACCGCCATGGGATTCACGTTACCTACTCCTATACAAACCCAGCTAAAGAGTTGATGGCATATCTGAGCTCCAAAGGACTGTTAGTTGCACCGGAGGCTTTATCGGAACACCAGCAGCAGCTTGACAAGTATTGGGGGTCGTAATGATGGTATCGTCAGGAAAATGTGTCTGCTGCGGGTGGTGTTGTAAGACATCTCGGTCTCCGATAGAAATTGAAGGTCCCGGGGGAAAACTGAAAATGGTCACAGGGATCTTGCTTTTTCCTGGCGAAGTATCTCTGTTTCCGGCAGGAGCTGATTACATCAAACCTTATTGGGGCCGGGGCAAAGCCCCGAAGATCCGCCCTGTATCCTACCAGGTTGATACGGAGAGATGTCCTCTTTTGAGTCCTGACAATCTTTGTACTGTGTATGAACGAAGGCCCCTGACCTGCAGGGCTTATCCCATAAACTTGTTGGAAATGATCCAGGACGGTGGCTATAAGAGCCAGACTCCCTGCAATATTGTTCACGGGTTCATGGGGTCGTTGCCTGCCGACATTGTGGAGGCACACCAGACAATCAGCGACCGGATGATGAATTCAGGGTTTACATGGATCTGGGATCTTGAGACATCCCAATGGGTCCATAATTCTGAGATAACCAAAGTTGCCCAAGGGGATGGAAAGGGGAAGTGACGTGTACCAGTTTACCGAGAGCCAAAGACACAAGCTTAGGGCGCACATGGAGCAGGGACCAACGATTCCGGTTGCCTGCGTCAGAGATCTGTTGAGTTGGGTCAAACAATGTGAGGACGTGATGATGCGGTCACGAGAGGCCATGTTGGAGATGGCCAGGAACGCGGAAGACGATGCGCCTGATTACAACGAAGGCGGTATTGGGCACGAAGCCTGTGGCGAGCTTGGGCGGATGTTGAGCATCGGGGGCAATCTTGCCCCTCAATTGCTGAAGTGCGAGGACCCCGATAGAAGGGAAGAAGTCATGGACGCCGCCCGGTCTTGTTTTGGTGAGGGTGTGGTCACGGCTCATTTCGAACACGGTCAGTGGTGGGTCATCGGGACAGTGACAGGGGCCCAATACTCCGTAGTCGACGCTGAAGGAATAGGAAGTGTTGGGGGATTTGGTTTTGAACAAGTGTCGGGAGGAGATGAACAATGAAGACCGTGGATGTGGACCAACCTTTGAACAGAGTTGTAGTAGGGCACCGATGCGTTTGTGGCCATTTGAAGAGTGACCATAGCTATGGGGAGGAAGGCCGTGGGGGCGCCTGTACCCACAGCGATTGTAAATGTGCCCAGTATTCCATGAAGGCTTTTGTAACCGTGGCAACTCGTGAAGATCAGTTGACTGACTTTGGAGTACGGCTTCTCAATAGGATGGATCGGTTCCAACCTGTCGGAGAAATGTATGAACTTCGCGAGGAGCTGAGAGGGATGCTCCAAAGCTTTGGAGCGCTCGAGGATACGAGCCAATGGCAAAAACGATTGTAGAGGTCCCTAAGTTCGAGACGTGGGAGGATCTCCGCTTAGGATGGTGTGATAAGTGTGGCCCTGAACTATCTGATCTAGGTGAAAGCGGAGACGATCTCTACTGCCGATTCTGCGAGACTTTGTATGTACGGAGGTTCACCGATGACTAAAGAGATGACGGATACGGAATTCATGTCAGCCAAAGACAAAGGGTTGGTGTTGAAACAGTGGGAGACGTTTCTGAAGAATGAATGTGATTTGAAACACTTCACCCGAAGGTTGTACCACCACCTGATCTATCACTGTTGCTTCATTGCTCACTACGATTTGGGAAGGTTCTACAAAACCTACTTCGCTGATGCAGAAGCAAGTCTCCGGTTCATATCTCAATTTGACGATCACGGTAGCGGTATAATTCCACAAAGCGCCGAATACGGGGGAACGAGGTGGGCACAGAACGACTACAGAGATGTCAATGGAGAGATGATCCGTATCGGGGCCCAGTATGCCCCAAACCTGAGGAATAAGTGGTTGGTTGCGGGAAGAGAGCGTGATTTGGCCGAAGCCAGAAGGTTGTTGGCAAAGCATGGCGAAACAAGCTAAGTGTGTCGAATGCAAGGTTCGCTGGACCTGGAGCCGGGAGATTCGGCTCGACAAAGCTGATTGCCCCGTATGTGGTGCGCCCTTGCAGGCGACAACCTATCGGATTCATTATCGTGTGGAGCATCGGGACCCCGATCTAAGCGGGGCTCGATATAGAAAGCGTCAGAATAGAAAGTGAGGTAAAGCATGGACGCCTTCGATTATTTAAGTGGAAGACTGGCGACTTTGGAGGCAAGGCCACCAGCGCTCCGAAGCAAATCCCGGGTAGAACTGGAGTCATTGCGAGAGGTGCTGAATGCGCTACAAGATTACCGTAGCGGCAAAACACCAGTGTCTCTGCAGGTTGACGACCCTGATAGACTTGCATACCGCGAATTCAATGAGGCATACCCAGGGCATTTTGATTTCGAGACCTGGAAGCTCTGGAACGAAGTCTGGCAAGCTGAGGGAGCCAAGCGCATGGAGCAGTGGCGCACGGGTCTAGATGAGCGAGAGCACACTGTAGAGGCCCGAGAGGAGAAAGTATCGGAGAGGGAAAAGTGGGCTGCTCAGGCAGAGCGCGACGTGGGCGCCCGGGATCGCGCGCTTACTCAGCGAACATCAGGAACAGAAAGCAGGTCCCGGGCTCTTAAAGGGAGAGAAGCTGGGATGCGGGATCGGGAGAAAGCTGTGGAGACCCGTGAACAAGCTTTGGCGTCTGTGGATACAGATACAGGTGATCATTTGAGTACGGATGAGCAGGCCGAGTTGGGAATGTTGAGAGAGTCCAGGCAGACCCGGATCAAGGCACTGCTCCAGACGTATCCCGATACGGAACAAAGGGTTATCGAACTTCGCTTTGGTATCACAGGAGGCCGCCCGCTACCCCGAAGGGAAATAGCCGAAAACTTGGGAATAACCACAGATATGGCCAAGAAGATTGAACGTCGGGGTTTGTGGCGACTGTTTACTGGGCTCAATGTGGCCCCAGGATGGTGAAGGTGAAATATGAAAGTGGAACTGAATGTTGAAAAGGGAAGCTGTGTCGTCACCCGCGAGGCGGGTGATCTTCGAGCAAAGACCGAGTCAACCTTGCTTCACTGGGTGAAAAAGGTTCTGAATCAGGCGGGTCAAGATCTAATCAAAAAGCCCATGTGGAAGGACGGTCATCTCACTGATGATACTCAGCACTATCTGAGAGCTCGGAGGTGGAAGAGCCCAACCCTTATGATCTTTGATGAGGATTACCAAGTTCGCTTGGCTCACCAGGATTACAACCGAAAAGGGACGGTCACGTATAGGGCCGTGATTCAATAAGGGCCCCGAATTTCTGGTGAATCTGGGTAGTTTAGGGCAGTTTTTCCTTACAGGAACCTGATATATAATGCGTCATGCGGGAGCGATTTGGTGGGAGTGACCAAAGGCTCCAAGAACGGAGAGGTTTGATGGGGTCCCTAGATTTTTACTTAGGGATACGTATGTCCAGGAGGTTATGTTCATGAGTGGTTTAGATGTGCCAAGTTTGAGGGGTCCTTGTTCCGAAAGTGGTGGCGATCATGTCTGGGGCTACTTTCCCCACAATCATAAGAAGATCTACTGCAGTCAGTGCGGAGTAGAGGTCTTGGCTGCGACAGTATCCCGAACCTTCCGTTTGAGAAGGGTCTGGATCAAAGACGTTATGGCCTTGAATGCTGAAGAAGCCCTAGGTGTGGGAGGCGTAAGCACTGAGGGTTGGGAAGTTTCCCCAAACGGAGTAGAAGTGGAGGACACTACAAGTGAAGATTAGCACGAAGCAAGGGATCATTCAGTTCGTAGTCAACGGCACGCGTCCTGGAGACTTTCTCCAGGCCGTTTTGCGCAACGATTTGCTGGAAGCTGTGACCCGGGCAGACTCGGACAACCTACGGGACCTGAGAGACATCACCAAGTTCGTATACAACTGTGCTCCAGCCAAATGTTGGCGAACCCCTGAAAAGGTCAACGGATGGATTGAGGCTGGAGGTCTCAAAGGGCAAGGGGACACCAAAGGGGTCACCATATTCATGGAAGACGTGGGGGATTGGGTAGACGAGGAGCCCGAATAATTGGGAGGTGAAATATACGAATGTGTCGATGGTTGATGTCAAAGAACGAAAGTCACATACAGAACATCCGACGCGGCAAGGAGCAATGATGATGAAAGCCATTGATTTCAGCCTTAACTGGCATTTCGACTTGGACGTCTTGAGCTTCCTGTTTGGTGTCACCGTTACGGCACTGGGATTCAAACTCAAAGGAAAAGGGTAGAAACCATGAGATTAGGCAAAGTGTTTGTCGACTGTGGATACGTAGTTGATTTGGACGATCCTACAATGGTGAGGCGGGCCAGAGACACGCTACTTGCTAACCTCTCAAGAGCCATTGTTCAAGAAGAATTCTCAGATGTCGTAGCGTCATCAGCAGATGTCAATATCCTGATGTTGACAGGATTTCACCTAAAGGATATCCCTGACTTCCTGAAACTATGCCCTGTTTGTGGGGACCCCCGAAAGCTCACAGATAACAGATGGGTATGTCCGAACGACTGCAGAGAGGAGTAGCAAATGGCAGATTACGCACGGTTCATGCAAGAAGTATGCTGCAATGAAGACCAGTCTCGCTGGCTCCAACAGAAACTTCGGGACGTCGTAGAGGGAGAGGAGCCCCCTGTATGTGATGTTATCGTGAAACCAGACCGCCTTGTCCTGCACTCGGAGCGCCATGGAAACCCAGAGAAAGTCGCAGTTGTTTTGTCTCACTTTCTAGAAACCTACTCTCCGGGAATCAGCTTCCGATTTGAAGTCTGTTATGGCCATGGTAACTGGGACCCCGGGTATTTCGGGGCTGTAGCTATCTTTATCACTGCGGAAGGACTGGAGTTCATGGGTGCTTGTGACTGGTTGAGAGAAAGGGCAGCCCGATGGGAGGCTACGAAGAAAACCAAGGCATGGGGCAAAGCCCTGGGATTGGATTAGCGATGGTCAGAAAGCCGCTGGGTAAGGGAGAGTTCTACTTTGATAGTCTGAGCCGTAGGGCGCAGGACAAGGCTGTTCAGGAGCATTTCCGGGACGTCTCCGGAGAGTTTCCTGAAAGGTGGGCCGGTGATCTTGAGGATCATCGCGACAGTGTTGAATATGAGCTGACCATGGCGGGCTACGTCTTTTGCGAAAGAGGAACTTTGGTGAGCTGAAAGAAGGTGCGAAATGAAATGCACACTGAGTGCAGCAGCCCGGGCAATTGCCAAGGCTGCAGAAAAACCCCGGAATGTGGGGCTAAGAAAGGTCTTGGCTTGTGTATGTATAGGGCATGGAAGCATCGTTGCATGCACCAACAGCCTTGTCGCAATGCACCCTATTGAGATGGAGACAGGCCAGGATGAGGAACCTGTTCTGATCTATGCTCAAGATTTGCTCAAGGCAAAGTGCAACGGGACTGAAGACCTTCGAGTAATCGCAGCTAAAGCTGTGGCCCAGCTAAACAGTAGCAAGACGTCAAATGTTGTTCCCATGGAAAGGGAGCTAACCTTCCCGGATTATAACGTACTTGTTCCTGTAGGTAGGGCACACCTCAGCATATCCGTTACAAGAGAGACGTTGAAAACTCTGTTGGAGTGCACTACTGGGGACATCATAGATCTGGACATCATGGACGGTACCGGTGTAAAGCCAATACGGTTCCAATCCGGCCAGTGCACCGGTGCCTTCATGACCTATACGAAGAAACTGTGAATCGAGAGGAGTGAATCAATGGTGAAGTGCCCAAAATGTGGCGATGATATCGACTATGTCGTAATGTTGGAGCCACGACTAATCGAAACCCACTTGTCCCTAGACGCTGTAGGTGACCCGGAACATATCTGCAAAGGGGAGCACGACTGCGAAGGGAGGGTACACTTTGAATGCCCGAAGTGTCACGGTAGTGTTGCCTGGAGCCCGGACGAAGCTGAGAATCTTCTAAAGGGTAGTGAGGGTAGTGAGGGTAGTGCAGGAAAAATGCTTCCGTTTGTGTTTGTTATATGGTTTGACGATGGAGAAGTCGTAACTGTCGCCGGTGTGTCAACTGGGGATGAAGCCCTGAATCAGTACGCCCGGAACGTCGGCAAGTACGAAGGTCGAGCCTTCAGTATTAGACGAGCAACTCACCGTATAGCAGTGAGCAAAGGGAAGGAAAGCCCCGAGAAAGACGAAGATAATGGATCAGACTGAAACGCTGCTAGATATCAAGGGTCGCTGCCTCCAATTGATACCGACGGTGACTCAGGCCTACCGTGTTTGTGAAACGGCAGGGCCCCAGATGAGGGCAACGGCAGAGGCGCTGAAGCAGGTGAGAATCGAACTTGGACAGATACACGACGATTTGGAAGCTGCGGTGCCAAAAGACCTCGGGACTCAAGTCCATAATCTGCGGGAGTTGACCGAAATATACTTCCAGGGTAAGGGAGAAAACGAAGGTCTCAGCTCTGATTGAGGTTGAATAAGCCAAGCTGAAAGGTGAGGGAATATGACAGATATCCAGGTGCGTGAGCTAGTGATGCCGGAAGTGGATGGTTGGCGGGAGTTGGTGACTCCC
>Ga0233411_10000252_pt1 | contig 17607 bp, 23 predicted proteins | sample Na_anoxic_2_MG_FD_179799 | JGI IMG/M metagenome (GOLD analysis project Ga0233411, IMG submission 179799) | Seawater microbial communities from Saanich Inlet, British Columbia, Canada - Na_anoxic_2_MG | ecosystem: Environmental > Aquatic > Marine > Inlet | place: Canada: British Columbia...
CGGCGGCGGATAGGCGATGGTACACGTCGTAAATGATGGAATTGCAGTCCAAATATAAATTATCGATGGGCCGCTGCTTGGAAACAAACTTGGATAAAATATGGGGGTAGTTCTTGACAATGTATGAAAAATAACTCGGGATTCCCATGCTTCCTTCTTTGTATGCGAGTCAATATATATTTATTTCATTTTTACATGTTTTGGACCCCTTGAAATAAATACAAAACTAACAAACAAATTAAATCAAACAAAAAATGTATAAAACATGCAAAATAATAAAAATGAAATAAAATCCCCCTTTTATTTCAGTACGATTAACATCAAATCAATCAATCAATACAATACATCATCGTTTCATCAAGTAAATTCAAAATATGGTCGCCATCATCCCCAGTACTCCCATGTCTGTGCAGATTATGGCTTGCCCCAAGGGTTGGACGGAAAACACCATCACGGAGTTGTTCCACATCAACCTCATTGGACAGGTAAGAAAGGTGAAATTCGTGGAGCGAAAGAACGGCAGCGTGTCTGCCTACGTTGACCTGCATTGCTGGTACACCAACGATGCGGCCCAGAATATTATTTGGTGTTTGAGAAACGACACGAGACAAGTGCATGTGTCTTTGGCTGAATCGGACGCAGATGATGAATTGCTGCTGAGAAACATCCCCAAGCGCGCCGCAAAGATTTCCCAGCTCAAGCTGGATCATCAGAAAAAGACGGACGCGTGGAACGACGCGCGCAACTTTGAAGAGATGTGGAAAGAATCCCACGACTTGGTGCTGCAAGAGCAGCAGGCCAGCGGCTGGACCGACCTGGGATGCATCTGTAGATTTTAGATATAGAATAGAATAATACCAAGTATCGTATCGTATTGTATCGTGTAAAATAATAAATAATTCATTTTATTTTTTATTTTTTATTTTTACAACCGCTGCGAATAAATTGTAACTTATGAATGGCGACGAAACGCTGCGAATAAATTGTAACTTATGAACGGTGAAACGCCTGGTGGCATTTCTCGCAGACGCTCACAAGATTGGCCGCGTGGTTTTTGTGAATGACGCTTCCCGTTGCCGCGTCCGTAATCAGGCCGTTTTTGTCGGCCAGGTGCTGGGGGCGCGCGTGATGCACCTCGGTGGACATGGTTTTGCCACAGCTCTGACACATGCCGCGCACGTGGGCGGAATTGTACGCCGACGTCTTTTGGTCCAACATTGAGCCCGCGCCCGTGCTCGCGTAATACTTGAGCCGCAGTTCATTGGCCGTTTCCAAGAAATCCTCTGGCATTTTCAGGGCCTTGCATACCTCCAGTCCATAGCGACTACTTCCGACGCCGTCTTTTAACTTGCGATCATACACCAGCTGGTCTTTGCCTCGGTCGTAACACATGGCCATGTGCTTGATGTCCAGGTTTTTTAACGCCTCAATTTCTTCCATGTGGCCCAGCTCGTGGTAGTGCGTCGCCAAGATAAACGACACGTTTCTCCCACACAATCGCATTAAACTCGCCGAATTCAAGCTGATGGCGGACGGTGTCTCGGTTCCCGAGCACAGTTCGTCGCCCAGCACGATACTGTTCTGGTCCGCGTACTGCAAAATGGGATTCAGTTCCAGCATTTCCACCACAAAGGTCGACAGCCCCTTGGCCAGCGAGTCGTTGCCGATGATGCGGGTAAACAGTTTGGTGTACGGCTTGAATCGAAACTGGGACGCGGCGACGAAAAAACCCGCCTGAGCCATGATGACGGCGATTCCCAGCGATCGGATGAGGCTGGTTTTCCCCACCGCGTTCACGCCGTACAGCAAGATGCCGCGGCTGCTTAGCGACACGTCGTTGGCCACGTAGATTTCTTCCGTCAATATCTTTTCAATAATGCAGTGCCTCAGGTTTGTCGCATCCACAAAAGAAGCGTTAGATTCCGATGCATCCGCATCTATTAAATCAGGACAGCAGTAGCCATTCTTTTGAGCCATGCGCGCCCGAGCCAATACCGCGTCCAGCGACGCCACATACTGCACAATGGCAACCATTTGGGCGTCAAACTGCTCCAGCTGCGTTAGAACCTCGGCATACGCGCGGCGAATCGTCTCGGAAATATTCCTCTTTGCCGTGCTTAACGCGTGGGCACACTCGTCGAGCTGCGTGCTCTTGATGAAGCGATTCTGGCTGCGCGCGCTCGTCTTGGCAAACTCAATCACGGGCTTTACTTTTGTATTTTTTATATCCTTTTTTTTAGAAAACACCTCTTCCTTTCCGATTTTCAATTTAAACTCGCACCTTTGTTGCGTGGTGGATGAAAAATAGGGAATGGAAATAAAATCCTGGGTTTTGCTTAGCGCATCGAGCTGTTCCGAAATGGCTTCGCATCGAATCTCTGTGGAAGAAATGGTATAATTGTTGGTTTGCGTGCAGTTGATTTTCACCATTCTGTCCTTGTTGGACCCAAAGTCGGAATCCTCTTCGTCCGCATTTTCTTCTTCTTCATTTTCTACCGTATTTATAACCTCTTTTGTGCTTTTGTTAGTATTTGAACCTTTCAGCATGTTTTCAAAATAGGTGCGACAGCATTCCAGCTGGTCTCGCGATTCATACAGCGTCGACATGCTGCGGTTCAGCTCCTGGTTCGCAGTTCTCTTTAAAATATACAATTCATTGCCCACCGACGATACGCTATTTGACGAGACCGTTTTGCACTTGTCGATATTCAACACGCTATCCAAAAAATTAGTTATTTGGGACGCATCCACCAACAAATGCGAATAATCATCCAAGGTTTTTTGAAAATATTCGTGCAGCGCGGGCTCTTTGGAAAAAACGGAATATATATCCTTGATGCGCTCGATGCTGTCATACAGAAAATACAGCTGCTTGGGCGTGATGCGTTTCCAGTAAATCAACCGCAGATACTGCGAAATATCGCGAATGCACGCCATTGTTTCAAACGTATCGTTATTATTATTATTAAAAAAAGACAGGGTAGACGTTATCGCGGCGTATTCCCGCTTTAAATATGCGGCGTTGGTCGTGGGATGCAAAATCATCTCGGTAATCTTGCGTTTTCCCATGGGCGTCTGGGCCTCGTCGCTGCACATTTTCACGACCGACGCATAGCGCGCATTCAGCTGCTTGCCGTCGTCCAAAATATTCAACTGGATGAGCGAGGAATTTTCCAACAATAAATTGTCGCCCACATTGTCAAACGTGGGCAAATGAATCTGCCTCGTTAGCGCCGCGTTGTGCTGGTGAATGAAATCCAGCAAGTAGCAAAACGACTGGGTGGCGAAAATATGCTCGTCGAATTTATGCTGGTATATATCGTTTCTGGTCAGCTGCGGATAGAACCGCGACAGCACTTCTCGCTGATAAATCTGCTTTTCACAATTCTTTGCTCGATTCATGGATTTATTTGGTTCCATTTTACTGGTCGCCTGCGAAACAGGCTTTGCGTCAGACAAGTCAATCTGGTGGATTTTCTTTACTTTTTGCATCACGTTGACGCTGCCGAGGATGCGTTTGATTTTTGCGGCATCCAGGCCGTCGGTCAGCATGACGAGCTCCACGGGGCGGTGAATGGACAAAAAACGGTCCAGCGGGTCAAACAAATTCGGGTTGTTGAGCTTCGGGTAGTACGTGCGCGAAAACTCATACAGCACCGTGTTTCCTGTGTAAATGTCCACGCAAGATATGCCCACGTGAATCTTGTGCGTTCCATTCGCAGTCTTGACCAACGACGCAGTCTTGACCAACGACGCAGTCTTGACCAACGACGCAGTCTTGACCAACGACGACTGCATGTCTCGCAAATAAAACCAAAGACAGCAGATGGTATTGCTGCTTATCTCTGGTGTATTAATGTTTTGGGAAACATCGTCCCCGCACGACCCACAGTACGTGCCAGGCGAGATAATGGCAAAGAGTTCGCGGGGTTCTCTTTTTTTGTTTGTGCCTTGGCCCGTCAGTTCGCTTTGGTTGTAGAGCACCGTGGTGTAGCCCGCGTGTTGCATTTTTCTCACGTATTTATCCACCAAATCGTCCTTGAACCCGCACATGAGCACGTTGTACTTTCGGTCACTATAAAATACCTTGGACTTTGGCACGACGGCCAGCTCGCAGAGCCGACCAAACTCGGTGATGCGAGGCTCTTTTTCGTCGTGCCCCGTGGCCACGTTTCGCAAGCCGTACATTTCGTAAAAGACGCCCACCTGCATCAGCACAATGGTATTGTCTTTTCCATATTCCGCCGTGTACCGACGATGCAGTGCAAAATATTCGTCGTAAATACTGTTGCTATTGCTTTCAGACATCTCTCTTATTTATAAAAAAATCGTTTTATATTGGTTTTTGTAAAAATGAAATAATAATCATTTGATGTTAGATTCACAAATAAGTAACCTACTTAATAAACTCAATTTAAATCATGTTTGACACGGTGAAAGAGATTGAAGACAAATACCGTATTACCTTTTCCGCCGAACATTCCAGCGGCTATACGGATTTTATTTTGAACGTGTTTAACAATACCAATGAGGAATCCTTGGATTCCATTTCACTCGATGCGATAAAATTAAACATATGTGGCATCTATCACGACACCGTAACCAAAAACTATGCGGAAATGGAAAAATACTTTCTCATGGCGATAGCATTGGGTCATGCTAATGCAATGTATAATTTGGGAACATATCACAAACAAGTAACCAAAAACTATACGGAAATGAAAAAATACTTTCTCATGGCCATTGGCAACGGTGATGCTGATGCTGATGCAATGTATAATTTGGGATTGTATCACCACACCGTAACCAAAAACTATGCGGAAATGGAAAAATATTTTCTCATGGCCATTGAATTGGGTCATGCTAATGCAATGAAGAATTTGGGTTATTATCACCAAAATGTAACCAAAAACTATGCGGAAATGGAAAAATACTATCTCATGGCCATTGGCAAGGGTCATGCTAATGCAATGTATAATTTGGGTTATTATCACCACACCGTAACCAAAAACTATGCGGAAATGGAAAAATACTATCTCATGGCCATTGGAAAGGGTCATGCATTTGCAATGTCTAATTTGGGAACCCATTATAAAAATGATTCCATTAAATTGTTTGCATCATTAAACACCCATTTTAATTCGAAACAGGAACACACGGATGCGTTTTTGAAAGAATACTGCAAGTTGTTGAAAGAAGAAGCAGTGCAATCACACATTCAAGATGTAATTAGGAGTCGATGTGAAAGCACAAATAGTGCGGTTAACAAACACTTGTACACAAAATACATTCAAACTAAAGAAAAAGCAACAGGAGCATATGCGAGCAATTTCACGATTGTGGCGCATCTTGATGCGAATCCCGACGAAGCACCAAGTATAACCAAAACATATCACGTGCACTCTCACGTGCTGAATTCCGAGTATTTCTTGCACCTACTTGATTCTGGGTTTATGGAAACAAGTTCCATCACCATGGAAGTGTCAGATTTTCGCGTCATGGATATTTTGCTGAAATACCTGTACACAAATGAATGGACATGTAGTGAGACAATAACGAAAGAACAGCTGAAAAGCATTTGCCAGATTGCCGACGAATTCGGCTTTGACACCTTGACGGAGCTGTGCAATTGGACTGACAAATTAAACGGACTGTATAGATAGGTAAGGTGGGATAACCCAATGTATTTTTTATCGCCAATCGCCGTCAAAAATAATTAAATATAACATTAATAAAATGGCGCATTTAAAACATCGTCCCATATTGGATGTCATGTTTAATCCGAAAAAAGAAAATATCAAAACATTATACACTGAAAATTGCACCATTGATGTATTGCGTAAAGATAAAACGGTCAAAGATAAATGGAAAATAGACTATGTAGAACAAATTCCAGAAACTCAATATTTTCAAAAAAACGACAAGGGAATGTATGATAGATTAAATTTTTTTACAAAAGAAACATACGTCAAAGGAAATGCGGATGGATATAGTCATAATTATATGACAAATAAAGGCATTGGCTATAACCTGCCAGCCCATCTTAGAATATATACCGAAAAGCACAGTGGGTTATATTACATATTTGACGTGTATTGTGAATTCTACAATTTGCAGTATAATCTTAAATTAATTCAACAATATATCATCGACGATGATATTAGCACAAGAACTATTAAAGACGGACACGTTATTTATACAAAAATAATAGATCCAATTGCAAAAATATATAGTTTAAACGACGCAAAAAATGTAGTGGTGAATTGCAAACAACACTTTGGCGATAATCTTTATGACCATGTTAAAAAAAAATCCAAACATCAGGGTCATTCTCGCTTACAAATTAAATCTCCGTCCAAATCTAAATCTTTGTCGTCTAAATCTTTGTCGTCTAAATCTAAATCTTTGTCGTCCAAATCTCCGTCTTTATTCAAATCGTTGTCGTCTAAATCTCCGCCTTTATTCAAATCAAGACCACACCAAACATCCAGGTCAAAAAAAAAATGGAAAAACAAAACACAGAAACACAGAAATTAAACAATGAGCATTTACACGTCGTTGGTTGTCGTTTTTATTGCTTCAATTTGACCGCCTCCCTCCCTTATTTAAAAAAATCGTTTTATATTGGTTTTTGTAAAATGAAATATAATTTTGATGTTAGATTCACAAATAAGTAACCTACTTAATTTAAATCATGTTTGACACGGTAAAAGAGATTGAATGCAAATACGGTATTACCTTTGCCGCCGAACATTACAGCGGCTATACGGATTTTATTTTGAACGTGTTTAACGATACCAATGAGGAATCCTTGAACTCCATTTTTCCCGATGCGATAAAATTAAACATATGTGGCTCTATCACCAATTTGTAACCAAAAACTATGCGGAAATGGAAAAATACTATCTCATGGCCATTGAATTGGGGAATGCATCTGCAATGAATAATTTGGGTAATTATCACCACACCGTAACTAAAAACTATGCGGAAATGGAAAAATACTTTCTCATGGCCATTGAATTGGGTCATGCTAATGCAATGAATAATTTGAAAACCCATTATAAAAATGATTCCATTAAATTGTTTGCATCGTTAAACAGCCATTTTGATTCGAAACAGGACCACACGGATGCGTTTTTGGATGAATACTGCAAGTTGTTGAAAGAAGAAGCAGTGCAGTCACACATTCAAGACAAAATAAAGAGTGAGTGTGGACTCAATGTAAACGCAAATATCGTCAACAAACACCTGTACGAAAAATATATTCAGACGGGAGAAAAGGTGGAAACAGGTGTGTATGCGACCGATTTTACAATTATTGCTACGTTAACTGGGGAGCTTGGCGACACGGAGCTTGGCAAAACATATCACGTGCACTCCCACGTGTTGAATTCCGAGTATTTCTTGAACCTAATCTTGAACCTAATCGATTCTGGGTTCATGGAAACGACTTCCATCAACATGGAAGTGCCAGATTTCAGCGTCGTGGATATTTTGCTGAAATACCTGTATCGGAATGATTTTGCTTTGGACATCACCAAGGAACGTTTGGAAAGCATCCGTCGGTTGGCCGACGAATTCGCCTTTAACATCTTGGCCGGAACTGTGCAGCTGGATTTACAAATTAAACGGATTGTATAGATAAAAAAGAGGATAGCGAAATAATCGTAACCTAATAATCTTTTTTTTATTTTTTTTAACATATTCTAAAAAATGAAAATAAAAAAGACAAATCAACAAAAGAAAGGAAAGAACAAAAACATGGACGATTCGCGAAAAACCGTAGAGCATTTACTGCCAGATGATTTCTCGACCTTTACGCTCGAAGAGCAGACCAACGCGATACAGTATCTGGTCCAACTCACACCCATTGAAAAAAAGGCATGCGCCATCGCCAAAGAACACCTGGAAACGTCCTACGATATTCTACGGAGCAACGGATTCGTCGATTGGATTACGGAAAAGAATGCCTGCGAAAATATCGTAACTTAAGGCGGGCGGCGCGAATAATGCCCATAGAAAATTATTTAAAAAGTTGGTGTGAGGTACCATGTAATAATCATGTCCAACAATACGTGTGAACTTTGTCTGCAAGTTTTTTCTCAAAAATACCAATACGAAAATCATGTTAGGTTCTCTTGTCCAGGGAAAATAAAAGAAAAAAAAGAGTCGATTATGTCGAAAATAGGACGCTATTGGGATAGTTGTATCCATGAAATTGGTATTTCTTATTATCAAAGTAACAGTACTTTATTCACCAAAACGCACACGGACACATCCTTTATATATTTCCCCACCTAACAAATAAAAAAATCATAAATACAAGAGTCGCCGCGCCGACTCGTCGGGGTCAAAACATCGCTGCAAAAATCCGTCGAGTTTCGCGCTTCTTTTGTTTGGTTTGTTTTTTTTCTCATCCTTTTTCCTTTTATTTTCTGATTTTGTTAGGATGTGCTCCATATATTTCCCAAATCCAAAGTATCCCGCGTTCACATGCACCTTGATGGGAAACAATTGGTTAGCCACCTTGCAGCGAATCTCTGGGCTGCAGAACCGCGGCCCCGCGCCGCTACAAAACACAATTTGCGCCTCTTTTTTATTGTGCGGGTTTATTTTACACACATACTCCTTCGAAAGTATCACGTACTTGTGCATTATGCAGCTGGGTTCGGGTTCGCCCTTTTTAATGCAGACTTCCACAATGTCTTGCGGGTTGAACCCAACATAGGTATAGCCGCGCGCCTCGTAAAACGCGATCTGGGCCGAAATATCGGCCAACATGTGGTAAAAAAGATTCATGGATGTTGCGGTGCGTGTAACCATGGGGCGCATGCTCTCTGCGTAAAGTAGCAGCTGCGTATTGTTCGGGTCCTGTTTAAAATGAATCGACTGGGGAAACGGCAACAATGCTTCCTGGATATAAGTCACCAACATGTCTTTGGTTGTTCGCGACGCCAGTGGGACGGTCCATTTACTGTCGTCGTATCTTTTATATAGTTCCGCCATCTATCTTTCCTCTTCCTTTTGTATGCAGGTATAATTATTTTGGGGTTTATGCTTTTATTTATATTTCCTGTTTTGGAGTTTGATTTATTATTACGTTTGACATATGCCATACATCAGCAGGCAAAAGTATACCAGTATGGAACCCACCACATTTACATTGGTCATTTGATACAGCAACGTGTGCGCCAATTCTTCTACGCACTTGACGATGCACAATTCCAATGCGCCCCACACGGTAAGCGCGACGGATAAAAACAGCACCCCAAGCCAATACGTTTTGCTATTTTCTTGCAACATGCCCGCCAAGCATGCCATGTCCGCAAACACGACGTGTGTCAACATATAATCCCATAGATGCGACGCAGAACACAAGTGGCTGGCGTGGGTGGGCGAAACGGATACAATGGCCAAAATGTCAAAGACGTACCAAGCAATCCATGCCGCCAAAAGAATCACACGCAATGCATGGTACAGCGCCTTTTTTATACATTTAATTTTAGAGGATTCTTCTTGGGCCACCAGGGGTGTGACCGCGTCATTGGGTTCGAAAGTGTCTGCGGCATTATTCAACGCATATAAATTGGCCGAGCTTTGCGACTCGCTCATCATCTTTCTTTCTTTCTTTCTTTTTTCTCCTTTGCAATGAATCTTCGAATCATAAACGAATATTCATTTTTATTTTATTTATTTCATATTTTTCATGTAATCGACAAACCCTAAATTCGGATTTATTACGGGGCGACGCCTTTTCACAAACTGAAAAGCATCGGCATAGCTCATATTATGCATCATAAACCACGAAATGATGGCAGACGCAGACCGAGACTTGCCCGCCTGACAGTGAATCAACACCCCTTCCTTGTTTTTCATACATTGGTCGATGATTGCGTGGATTTGGGGGCAAATGACGGTGAAAAATATGGTTACGTTTTCTTCGCCGCCGTGGTCTTCAATGTCAAAGGTGTAATGTTTCACGTTGCCCATGTCGGACGTTGGGTTGCACCCGACGGATAACTACATGTTGGATGTTTCGCTCTTTTATCAACTGGAGACTCGTGGAAAAAATGGATCCCAAAAAAAGCAAATTGTTGTAAATATTGGCGATTTCAGAGGTATCGTTATTGGGTGTATTATCGAGTAATCTGTCTAAATAGGCGTGCTTCATTTATCCTACATCTTTCTTTTTTTTTAAAACGAATTAACGCACCTGTTAGTTTGTCCTCGTAAAGTCTGGATAATTATTATCCCTTGCATTAATAATACTAAACATGAAGCTAAGATACCGAAATGGGAATGGGCTTTCACCAAATAATTCGCAGAACCAAGCAGCAACGCGTGGCCGCACGGTGGTGCCCGAAAAGATGTTTTTATTCACCAATGCGCGAGACGAACCGAGCATCTTAGAGTGGGCCTTTCACCATTTGCTGCTGGGGTTTAGCCATGTATTTATTTACGACCACTTGTCCGTGACGCCAATCACCTCGGTAATGGCCGACTATCTAAAAACGCATCCCGAAAACAAGGAATTGGTTGACCAAATCGCGATTATTCGCATCGGCATTGATGCAACTTTAACCAACCAAAACCAAACCCAAAATAAAAACATTAAAATCCCCCTCATGAACTCGGCCCTGGAATACAGCGTGGCCGAAAACGCCGACTGGCTACTGTATTTAGACACCGACGAGTTTTTGACAATCAACGACGCCACGTTCAAAGAAGCGAATCCCGTGAAGCAGCTGCTTAGCCTGTTTTATTTCGCCGATTCTTTGGCTGTCAACTGGCTCATGTTTGGGTCGTCCGACCACGAGACCCAGCCCGACGGCCTCCTAATGCAGAATTTTGTGCACTCGGACAAAAAGTTAAACCCGCACGTGAAAACCTTTGTGCGCCCCGCCTACGTGAAACGAGCCATCAATCCGCACTATTACCCAGCGATTCAGCCGAGCCGCGCGTTTGCGGCGACGGGCAACACCATGGAAGCCCTGTCGGCGTTTAACCCCGTGGAGATGGAGTTTCGCAACGCCCCCGCGTACGTGGCGCACTACGTGGTGCAGTCCAAGGCCGAGTTTATGCGCCGCAAGGGCCGACCCATGGACGACGGCACGGGAAACAAGTCGGGCATGTATGCACAAGACGCCTTGCACGTAGTGCACAACGATTGTGTCAACAAACAGTTGAAAAACAGGCACGCGGAAGCTGTTGAGGCGCTGTTAAAATAAAAGCAAAACAACAACAGGGTTGTATAATTAATAAAATGGGTTGTTCATTTAGCGATACAAACCGAATATTGGTACTAGTCACAAAAGACAAGGAGCAGTTGGAATGTCTGCCCCTGAGAAAACAGCAAGATTATAATCATGGTTGGGGGGAAAAAGCTTGTCAGAAAATCATGTGTACGCATTAGACAAATATGTAGCATATTTTTCCAAGGAAAAAAGTTTAGATTTCAGTCGCGAACAACGCATAAATTCAACGACTCAATCGAATGAAGAATTAAAAAAACATATATTAATTAACGTGTTAAAACAGAAGTAATAAACATGTCTCAAGTTATTAGCAACCAGTCCTACTTTACCATTGCGCAGATTTCTGCAGGAGCTACAGGCGGAACTACGCAGTCGGGTGAAAAGCTAATTTACAATTCGCTTAGCGCAGCAAAAGTTGCTCTTTCGGAAAGACGACTCATAAACAACATGAACAACATTGTTGTGAATTATTCCATTGTCGAGGTTAAGATTGCTGTTGACCTAGTAGTGTCTGGGGTCGAAGACCCAGATATTACGTGGGAATCAATGAATCTTGGTTATTTTGAAAAGTGATTGATTGCAAAATATGCATTGTATATAATATCATGTATTTAATGTTTTTTACCCAAGCGAACCACTGCGAATTTATTGTCACTTAAGCGAATCTAACTCATGCATCCCCATTTGACCCCGCCTCTTTTTTTCCTGCTTTTGCGGCCGTGCTGTCTTTTCATGCACGACCGACATTTTCGACTACGTCCGCGGCGCTTGCCGCCTTTGGACCCCACTTTGCCATCGAATTCGGCATTGGCCGCAGAGTCAGCAAACAGCTTGGTAATGGCGGCCGAATTCTGGTTGGGGGTGACTGCCCCAGCTGACACAAAATAGGTCGACGAAAACGTCTGCGGTTTAATCGTGCTGCTGTCGCCGCCCCCCCTTCTTCTTTTGCTTCTTTTGCTTTTTTTGCTTTTTTTGCTTTTTTTGCTTCTTTTTCTTTTATGGGTGCGTCTGCTTTTGCTTCTGCTTTTTATGCGACGTGTTTTATGGGTGCGTCTTTTTCTTTTCAATCGCTTACCTCCCGCGGTTCCAATGAGCTCCATTTGTTGCTTGGTGGCATTGGCCGCGTTATTTTGTCCCGTTTGATATATGCTTCCGTGGTGAAGCCGAGCAATGGGCGCAGCGGCCAGTTGTAAATTGGGTTTAGAATCGGCGGCCATTTATTTATTATACCGCTATATTATACAAAAAATAAATGCATTATATTTAAGCGAAATGGAGCGCGTATGTTGCACATTATTATTGCACAAAAAATATTCAAGGATATATTATGCCTAATGCCGCTATTTTTTGCCCGAGAACCCGAAAACTGTATTTTATTATCCATTGGATGTTGCGAAAAAGAAGTGCCCATTGTATATTATCGTCTGTGTAAACCTGCAAGGCGATATTTTGTTGCTGCCGTTGCGGCAAAAACAACGGTTCAGAGACGACAACTTGGTAAGGATGAATGTCGATGCGGACAAATTGCCCCCAGTCGTTGCCGCCATATTCACATTCACAACCAACACATTCCATGACGAGGAAAATAAGAGCGAGATTTGATTTATTGATTGATTGCAATGAAATGTCTCTTTTTCTTTTCATTTTTTTGATTTAATTATTTTGTTAGGTTAGATGAATTCAAAGCGTAAAATCGGGATGGTCCTTTTGTTGTTTACCATTTTATTGGCGGGATTCACCCTGGCCTTGACCTTGACCTTTGGCTTTCCAAGAATCGAAGGATTCGATAGTCAGACGGGAATCCAAGACCGAGCAACGGCCGACACGAGCCACACGGTGGATATGCCGCTCACCACTACCACATCTTGCACGAATTTTTGCGGACCGCAGGCCCAGTGCGCGAAAACGCGCGACCAATGCACGTCCGACGTGGACTGTCCTGGCTGTCAGCCGTTGCTGCCCGACCCCGACCCCCCGTTGGGACCCGAGGTGCGCGGCCAAAACAACGCGGGGAAACTGGGATTTCTCGCTCCACAGTATTCGAGCCTGACGACGGACATGGGCACGCAGGCCGCGTTTTACTACCCCGCCTCCAAGATTGGCGCGGGGTCCAAGACCGCCCAGGTGGCGACGGCACAGCTGGGAAGCGGCATCACGGCCGCGGGCAAAGAGGGCCAGCGGCTGTTTAACAAAAAGAATGAATATTTGCGACGGCACGGCGGCAAACGGTGGAAGTTTGAGCCGCGGTATCCCGATCGCGAGTCGGCCACGGGGCTGTTTTTGGACGAGGACGGACCATTGGCCGCCAATGCCTATTTGTAAAAGAAAAAAAACGAGTCAAAGCACAATCATAATCATAATCATAATCGTAATCATCAAATCTCAATCTCAATCACCGACCGAAATTCCTGTTTTACGCACTGGTAGGTCATTCTCATGAATCGGCTAAACGCCGCGTGGTTCGCGTCGCTAGGAATCTCCGCCAAATGCTGCACAATTTTATTCATCTGTTTCTGCTCGAGGTTGTTGGTGTCGTTGATCCACCCCATGACTCGGTTGCTAATCAGCTTTTGAATATGCATGAGCAGTCGCTTGAAATCCGTCGCGTCCAGTCTTCGCCAGACCAATTCCTTTTCCTTGTTTTTGGTGTATATATAGAGTTCGTTCAGTTTGTGGGCAAACGCTTGAATCGGCATCGCTTCATAATCGCCGTTATTCAACCCTTGCGTTAGTATGTTTTCCACCAATGTTACGGGAAACACATTTCCCGTCACAAAATCGTCCAAGTCGTCGTCATTGAATTCAAAGTGCGCCTTGGCCCACGGAGACCACGACTGGGCGGGCACCACGTGTTTCGTGAGCCACTCTTCGACATTGACCCGCTTCTTTTTGGTGTTTACCCATTTTTCCAGGCCAGCGACCTTTTTCTCCAGCTTGTCGTTTTTCGCCGCCAGTTCCCGCACCAAAAACACCAATTCTTTATAGGGAATGTTTAAGGTTTCATCCTGCTCTTCTTCTTCGTCTTTTATTATAGCTCGCTTTCGTTCGCGTTTTGTTTGGTACGCGAGATTGCATAATGGCGAATGGGCCTTTAGCGCGGATTGGGTGGCAAATTGCTGAAAGCAAAGATTGCACTTTTTTGCCACATCCATGGGTCGATAATCAAAAATCGGGCTTTTGATTATTCTGTTTTATTCTTTTTTTTTCATTTTTTTCTTTATTGTTGCGATTATGCAATGCGTGTGAAATTATAAAATATTTAATTATAAAATATTTCAAAACATTAAATGGGGCGGTGTACAAGACGGCGCATAAAAAAAACGAGAATAAAACGAGGAACTAAGCGTTCAAGGTACGAAAAAAAAGGAGGAAATAGCGTTACTAACACTAACAATAACGAGGCAGCCAACGTGGCACTACAAAATACTGGCCGAGTTTTGGCGCAAAGTGCCGCCAATGTTGCCGATAAAATCGCGACCCCAATCGTGCAGGCCATGGGGGTTGATTTAAATGAACCCGTGGACAAAACCGTGGATCGCATCGTCGGGCCCCTAGAAACGGGCGTGGCGGTGCTGAAACAGCCTCGGGTGAAAAAAGTGATTCAAGAAGGACTGGCGGAACTGGTGGAAGACGCGAAACCAGCCTTTAACAAATTGGCGAGCGATTCCGTTTCGCTGGTGGCAAATGTGGCGGAAGACGTGGCGGGGCCGCTCATTGGTATTCCGCGGACGCTCGGAAACGTGGCCAATATTGCCGAAACGGGCATCGACCTCGCTAAAAAAACCATGGGCAACGTTTCCGACATGACAAATGAAATTAGTGCGGCGACAAGCGAAGCGACCAACATGGCTAGCGAAGCGACCAACATGGCTAGCGAAGCGACCAACATGGCTAGCAATGTAAGTAATGTGGCCAATGAAGCAACAAACAAGGTGGCAAGTAATTTAAACCAATTAAAGCAAAGTCAACAGCGGGCTTTTGACAACTCGAAACGCAGCATGGAACAACTTACGAATCCTTTGGCCGCCACTGGCACTTTGCAAAATAAAAATAAAACCATGCATGGAGGCAGAAAGCGGCCGCACGCAAATAAAAAAACAAGAAAGCAAAGTATCTTCCAGCAATTGCACGCGTATTTTTAATTTATTATTCTTTTTGTTAGGTTAATAAAAAATAAATGGTATAAAGGTTATATAATTATTATAAATAGTGCATGTATGCAGCTTTTACCGATTCATTCAGCCATACAAGACCAATTAACCGAATTTCATCAATCGGGAAATGTCCCGAATATCCTGTTTTACGGTCCCATCGGCTGCGGCAAGAGCACGCTCATCCATCATTTCATCCGCCAGATTTACCAGGACGACGCGGCGCGCATCAAGAAATTCACGCTGTACATTGACTGCACCCAGTTCAAGGGCATCAAATTCATCCGCGAAGACCTGAAATTCTTTGCCCAGTCTAATTTTACGGGGGAAAACACCTTTAAAATAATTATCCTGCAAAACGCCGACAAGCTCACCATTGATGCCCAGTCGGCTCTGCGGCGATGCATTGAGATTTATATCCACTCTACTCGCTTTTTCATCGACATTACCGATAAAGAAGGCTTGATTAAACCTATTTTGTCCCGTTTTTGCAGCATTCACGTGCCCGCTCCGACCATTTGCGGGAAACAGGGCAACAAGGCGGTTCCCGTGAATCTGTATAAATATAAAATGGATCTGAGCGACGACAAAAACGTGCGGGCAACCGTCGCATCCAATCGCCACGACAATATTCGCAAAAAGGTGCAAAAGATGCTTCAATTGTCTACCAATGCAAATGAAAATGAATGTGGGGATGCAAATGCATCCGGAACTGGAACCGGAACCGGAACCGTGTTTGACATGGCCGAGTATCTGTACCAGTCTGGCATTCATTGCCTGGACATTATTCGCCTGATTGAAAACGGGTTATTGATACAAAATAACCTGGCCATGCAGCACGATTTGTTATTCACCTTTAGTCATTGGCAAAAGGAAATCCGCAGCGAAAAAATCATCCTAGCGACCATTTTACAGTGTATTGTTACGCACCAAAATATAATTACTTCTTTCGATACAGGGTAAATCAAATAAAATAATATTGAAGAAAGATAGATTGAAGCTAACATACCAAATAAAATGGCAAAAGATGCAACCATGATAAGCGTGATTATCTCGTCGATTTTCTGGGGATTTGCGTCTGTATTGCAGTATCTTCATTCGCATGTCATGTTTTTAAACAGCAGTAAATTCTTTGCAGGCGTCGCGATGATATTGCTCAACGTGGGGTCCAAGTTCATCACCATCAAATTTAGCCGTTCCACCGAGGAATACCTGAAAATGATGGTTTCCAAGCAACTGCTGGTGTTTGTCATGGCGTGGATGGGAACGCGCGACATTTACACGGCGCTAGTGCTGACGGCCGTGTTTACGATTTTATCCGACTATGCGCTCGACGAAACCAGCCCCTACTGCATCGTGCCCGAGCAGTACCGCATCATGTCCAAGATTATCGATACCAACGAAGACGGAGAGGTCTCGGAAATCGAAGTGGCGGAAGCCGTGGCGATTTTAGACAAGGTAAAGAAGCAAAAAAAACGCCTGAACGACCGCAATAACCTGACGAAATTCTACAACTACATGTCTCTATAAAAATCATGAATGTGGGGTGTAGGTTGGATTCGCGAGATTCTTTCCTTTTCTATTTGTGATGCAACTCGTCTCGCAACAAAGCCCCAGGAAAAGAAACCCCGCGAATCCAACCTGCGATGCATCCAACCGATTATTTTATGGTTTTCAAAAATAATAGATTCAAATTTCCTTGGAAATTCCTTCCATCTAACAAGGTGGCAAAAAAGAAAAAAAATAAAATATTCGATTAAATTCTTTTGTTAGATGGAAGGAATTTCCGAGGGATTATTTTCCATTGATTTTTTGAAAATATAAAATAATAGGCAGATTGCTTTGTAGGTTGGATTCGCGGGGTTCTTTTCCTGGGGCTTCGCTGCGAGCTTTTTTCATAATGTGATGTAACACGTATCATTATGAAATACAATAATATATAAATTAAACGCATTACGTCATAATATAAAAAGGCTCGCAACGAAGCCCCAGGAAAAGAACCTCGCGAATCCAACCTACAAAGCAACCCGCCTATTATTTTATGGTTTTCAAAAAATAATAAATTCAAAAATCCCTTGGAAATACATTCAACCTAACAAAAGAATTTAATTGAATATATTTATCCACTTTTCTATTTTATTTTATTTTATTTTATTTTATTTTATTTTATTTTATTTTATTTTATTTTATTTTATTTTATT
>Ga0233411_10000253_pt1 | contig 17539 bp, 11 predicted proteins | sample Na_anoxic_2_MG_FD_179799 | JGI IMG/M metagenome (GOLD analysis project Ga0233411, IMG submission 179799) | Seawater microbial communities from Saanich Inlet, British Columbia, Canada - Na_anoxic_2_MG | ecosystem: Environmental > Aquatic > Marine > Inlet | place: Canada: British Columbia...
CCTAAAATTTATGATGCGCTGCGAATTGAGGAGCGCGATTTGACGCTCGAAGTGCAGCAGCAACTCGGTGATGGCGTCGTGCGTACAATCGCGATGGGTTCGAGTGAAGGCCTCGTACGTGGCCTCGATGTTGCCAACACCGGCAATCCGATTATGGTACCGGTCGGCGAAAAAACACTCGGTCGCATTATGGATGTACTCGGCAATCCGATCGATCAGGAAGGTCCTGTCGGCGAAGAGAAGCGTATGCCTATTCACCGTTTGGCGCCTAAATATGAAGATCAGGCGACATCAACGGAATTGCTGGAAACCGGCATCAAGGTTGTCGATCTGATCATGCCAATTGCCAAGGGCGGCAAGATTGGTTTGTTTGGTGGTGCTGGCGTAGGCAAGACCGTGACGTTGATGGAGCTGATTAACAATATTGCAAAAGGACACGGTGGTTACTCCGTGTTTGCCGGTGTGGGTGAACGTACTCGTGAGGGTAATGATTTCTACTACGAGATGAAGGAGTCCGGCGTTCTCGACAAGGTATCACTCGTCTACGGTCAGATGAATGAGCCACCGGGTAACCGCTTGCGCGTTGCATTGACCGGTCTGACTATCGCGGAAGATTTTCGTGATGAAGGTCGCGACGTATTGATGTTTATCGATAATATTTATCGCTACACACTGGCGGGCACCGAGGTTTCGGCACTGTTGGGCCGTATGCCTTCAGCTGTGGGCTACCAGCCGACACTGGCTGAAGAGATGGGCGTGTTGCAAGAGCGCATCACGTCAACCAAGACCGGTTCTATCACGTCGTTCCAGGCCGTATATGTTCCTGCCGATGACTTAACCGATCCGTCACCAGCAACGACCTTTGCTCACCTTGATGCAACCCTGGTGTTGTCACGACAGATTGCAGAGCTTGGTATTTACCCGGCGGTTGATCCACTCGACTCAACCAGTCGCCTGCTTGACCCGAACGTAATTAGTGCTGATCATTACGAAACGGCACGTGGCGTTCAGGCAGTGCTGCAGCGATACAAGGAACTGCAGGACATCATCGCGATTCTCGGTATGGATGAATTGTCCGAGGAAGATAAGCTGTCTGTGCAACGCGCACGAAAAATTCAGCGCTTCCTGTCGCAGCCGTTTGCCGTTGCTGAGACATTCACCGGTGCTCCGGGCAAATATGTCAGCTTGCAGGATACGATTCGTGGCTTTAAAGGTATTGTTGCTGGTGAGTACGATCATTTACCGGAGCAAGCTTTTTATATGGTTGGCGGTATCGAAGAAGCTGTGGAGAAAGCCAAGACCATGTAATTGGTCGGGGATGTCTTAAATGAGCACGATTCACGTTGAAATAGTCAGCGCCGAAGGCGAAATATATTCGGGCGATGCCGAGATGGTCATCGCCCCGGCACGCATGGGTGATGTCGGTATCACGCCGCGTCATGCACCATTAATGACAACACTGCGACCCGGTGAAGTACGGATTCAGACTCCTGACGAGGCTGACGAGGTATTCATCTATGTGACCGGCGGTGTGCTCGAAGTGCAACCTCATCTGGTTACGGTACTGGCCGATTCGGCATTGCACGGTGATCAACTCGACGAGCAGGCAGCGCTTGATGCGCAGAAATCAGCCGAGGCAGCGTTGGCCGGCGCAACAGAGAAAGCCGATATTGAGCATGCACAATTGCAGCTCGTCGAGGCTGCGGCGCGTTACTCTGCTGCACAGAAACTCAAGGGTCGACGAAGCTAGAGCTGCCTCGATTCAGTTCGAATAGCTTGTAATAATTGATCGTAGGAGTGGCTTCCAGCCGCAATTCCCCCCTATGGATGTTGGGTATTTCCTTACATTAAAGCTTGAAATTGCGGCTGGAAGCCACTCCTACGGCCTCTTCCATGTAGTCCCGGCTATATTCAATCTCGCCAACATTAACAATCGTTATGGTGTCAGGGGTCCAAATTTGAGTGCTGAGCAGGTACAGTTGATCAGATGAACGCCACAAGTCACGGAAGAACCACATGGATGTAAGCGTCGTCATTCTGGCCGCAGGTCAGGGCAAGCGAATGAACTCCGATTTGCCCAAGGTTTTGCAGCCGCTGGCTGGTCGCCCCTTGTTGGCACACGTCATTGATACCGTTAATACATTATGCCCGGACAAAATTTGTGTCGTTTATGGGCACGGTGGTGATCTCGTTAAGGCAGCATTTGCTGATCAGGACCTCTCCTGGGTACTGCAGGCGGAACAGCTTGGGACCGGGCATGCCGTGATGCAAGCGATGCCGGATATTGGTGCAAATGATATCGTTCTAATTTTGTGCGGGGATGTTCCGCTAGTTCGAGCTAAGACAATTGAGCCGCTGCTTGCTGTAGCCCAGAGTGACAAGTTAGCAATACTGACCACCAATCTTGCCGAGCCGGCCGGTTATGGCCGCATCGTTCGAGATATTGAGAGCCATGTTGTTGCGATTGTTGAGGAGAAAGATGCAACTAATGATCAGAAATCGATCAAGGAAATTAATACGGGCCTGATGGCTTGTCGTGCACCTTTATTGTCGCAATGGTTAAAGCAAATTAGCCCTGATAATGCTCAGGGTGAGTATTATCTGACTGATATCGTTGGTTGTGCAATTGCCGATGGTGTTGCAGTTATTCCGGTTAGCGCTGATCAGTCGGCTGAAGTTCTGGGTATTAATGACAAGAGGCAACTTGCTGAGGCTGAGCGCAATTATCAGCTGGCAGTTGTCGATGGATTATTACAACAGGGGGTCACAATAATTGACCCGCAGCGTGTCGATGTTCGCGGTAATTTGACCTGTGGTCGGGATGTGATCATCGACATCAATACAATTTTTGAAGGCGATGTTGTTCTCAGTGATGGTGTGCAGGTTGGTGCTAATACAGTTATCAGCAATTCATCAATTGGTGCCGGGACATCAATTTTACCCAATTGTATTCTTGATCAGGCCAGAGTTGGTGCACTGTGTGAGATAGGCCCATTTGCACGTACGCGTCCGGGAGTCGAGATGGCAGATCAGGCCAAGCTGGGCAACTTTGTTGAAATTAAAAAGAGTTTTATTGGCAAAGGCAGTAAGGTTAATCACCTGACTTATATAGGTGATGCGACTATTGGTGAACGTGTCAATGTAGGTGCCGGCACAATTACCTGCAACTATGATGGTGCAAATAAACATCCGACGACTATCGGCGATGGTGCATTTATTGGTTCGGGTGTCGAACTTGTGGCGCCGATCAGCATTGGTGAGGGCGCAACAATCGGTGCGGGTGCGACAGTGTCCAGAGATGCTCCGGCCGGAGAGTTGACGGTTGAGCGGGTTCGCCAGAAAGTGGTCAAGGGCTGGCAGCGTCCAACCAAGGTTAAATCATAAGAAAAATGGGGTCGAACCGAGGTTTTAACGGCTGAATACAGCAAATCTACTTCAGCTCTGCAAACGCTAAAACCTCGGTTCGACCCCATTTTTCTTAATTTAAAATCCGGATAATCCGGGATTAACAAACGATCAGGGACTGAACAAATATGTGCGGAATTGTCGGCGCGGTGGCAGAACGAAATGTCGTTCCTATCTTGCTCGAAGGTCTCAGACGCCTTGAGTATCGTGGCTATGATTCAGCGGGTATCGCTGCGTTTGTAAATGGGGCGCTGGTAAGACAGCGCAGACTTGGCAAAGTCGCTGAGCTAGAAAAGGCATTGACTGATAATCCGGTCATCAGTCCAATCGGTATTGCTCACACTCGCTGGGCAACACACGGTGTACCCAGTGAAACAAATGCCCATCCACACATGTCGGGTGATGATCTGGCGATTGTCCATAACGGAATTATTGAGAATCATGAAGAGTTACGTATCAAGCTGGCAGAGCTTGGTTATGACTGCGTCACAGAGACAGATAGTGAAGTAGTAGTTCATCTGATTCAGCATCACTTGCAGTCCATGCCGAAACTTGCTGATGCAGTGCGGGCGACCGTGGCGGATCTTGATGGCGCTTATGCACTCGTTGTGATGTCTTTGGAGCATCCGGATCAAATTGTACTTGCGCGCCACGCGATGCCGGTTGTCGTTGGTCTTGGCATTGAAGAGAATTTTGTTGCATCTGATGTTGCAGCATTGTTACCGGTTACGCGACGGTTCATCTTTCTTAAGGATGGGGATGTTGCCGAGGTGCGTAAGAATAGCGTTCAGATTAGCGATGCAGCAGGTGAGACTGTCCAGAGAGAAGTCCGGGAAAGTGAAATGTCGGCCGAGGCTGTAGATAAAGGTGGCTACCGACATTTTATGCTCAAGGAAATCCATGAGCAGCCCGATGGTGTTGCGCAGACACTCGAAGAGCGGATCAGCAATGGTCGATTACTCGTTGAAGCTTTCGGCCCGGGCTCTGCTGATGTATTTAAGCGAGTTCAGGGTGTACATATCATCGCGTGCGGTACGAGCTACCATGCCGGCTCGGTAGCACGATATTTTATTGAGCAAATTTGCCGCCTGCCCTGTAACGTTGAAATTGCCAGCGAATACCGTTATCGCAATCCGGTGGTGCCACCCAATACGTTGTTCGTGACAATTTCTCAATCTGGTGAAACGGCTGACACGCTTGCAGCGCTACACCTGGCAAAAGATGCTGGTTACCTAGCAACGCTTGCGATTTGCAACGTAGCTGAGAGTTCGCTGGTCAGGGAATCTGACCTTGTCATGCTGACGCGTGCTGGCCCTGAAATCGGGGTTGCCTCAACAAAAGCGTTTACAACGCAGCTGACAGCCTTGTCTTTACTCGTTATCGCACTTGAAACGCATCATGGCGATGACCCAGAACGCATCACCGGTCTGATTAAGCGGTTGATGGAAGTGCCACGACTGATCGAGCAGACATTGGCACTTGATCCTGCCATGCGTGAGCTCGCGGAGAAATTTGCAGATAAGCATCACGCTTTATTTTTAGGGCGTGGTATTTTGCATCCGATCGCGATGGAGGGTGCGCTGAAGCTCAAGGAAATCTCTTATATTCATGCCGAAGCTTACCCGGCTGGTGAGCTGAAGCATGGGCCATTAGCGCTCGTTGATGATGATATGCCGGTCGTTGCGGTCGCGCCAAACGATGACCTGCTTGAGAAGCTTAAATCGAATCTGATGGAAGTGCGCGCCAGGGGTGGTGAGTTAATTGTATTCGCCGATCCGGATGCGGGGATTGAGTCTAGTGACGGTGTTACGGTTATTACTATGCCGCAGCATATTAGCTATTTTCAGGCACCGATTGTTTATACGATTCCATTGCAGCTGCTGTCTTATCACGTTGCTGTTTTGAAAGGCACGGATGTTGATCAGCCGCGTAATCTAGCCAAGTCTGTGACGGTGGAATAGTAGCTTCCTTAATCAGGAACTCTTTTTTTAGGGTTGTGGTTGCTGATCTTTCTCTGGACGGACCAGCAACCACAACCAACCCTCTCGCTACAAAGTAGTAAGTGAACTGGCAGGCGCGTGCAGATCTGCCAGTCGTCGACTGACAAGGGCGCTGACTGACTGAATTGGGTTGTCGAGTACCGTGTGGCAGGGCGGGCTGCGCCTTAATTCATGCCAGTCACCACTGTCGATAATGCGGTCGAGATAGCGCAGGTTTTTGTCGATAAATTCGAAATATGGATTTCGACCATCATAGATGGCTTCGATGTAGCGATAGGCACGATTAAATTTGGTATTTAATCGGCTTATTGCCATATTTTGATAGAAACCAGGTGTTTTTTTCAGCAGGTCAATGCCTGATTCGTAGAGAATTTCATTCGTGTGGTTTTCACTTTTTGATACCGCGACACCAGCCAGTACAAATTCTGAGTACAAGCGGTCACGGCATTTTTCCAGATAGCAGCGATCGGCCATCTGTGCCATCAGGTCAGCAGTACCGAGAAAATGACCGATCATGATGTCATTCGGATTATCCAGTTCGATGTCATCAATGTTGATCTCGTAACCGGTAAAATGTACGACTCTTGTAGCAATATCTGTCCATTGACCCAGCCCCAGGTGAGGCAGTGTTTTTTGTAATAAGTCTGCGCTGCGTGAGACATGCCAATTGGTAACTTCAGCACCATTTTTCCAGCGTGATTCATCATCGCGTCTTATATAACCGGCATCATGAAATAATGCCGTCACAATACCCATCATGGCCCGATCAGGGCCAAAACGATCTTCTTCTGCACAGATCTGTTCATGGCCGACGAGTAGCCGTGTCATGGCCAGCGTCATGTCCAGTGAATGTTGTTTATCGTGATAGACGGTGTCGCAACCCTGATAGCCGGGTAGCAGGCCATCGAACAGCAGATCAAAATCATGAAATGCAAGCCACAACGCATCGAATGAAGCAGTTGGGAATGTCGTACTGAAAAGTGCTTGCACGGCATCGCGAACGGCCACGACTGAACTGACCTTGACGGTATTGGTTACGTCATAGTCGTTGCGTCGGTCCGCTGGTTGGGAACGACTGCCGGGAAGAAATTTATATTTAGCAGACATGATTCAGAAGCTGATACTGAGGCCTAAGTTTCTGTAATTGCAGCTATTGTTACATATTCACTGTGTAGCTATCGAAACTGGTGCCTATGTATTAGCTGTGAGCATTGACGGGCCTGTTTATATAGGCATGTTTCTTATTATGGTTAACAGATTTTAATCGAATATGGCAAAAACCGGCGCATGATCAGAAGGCCTTTCGAGTTTACGTGGCTCCGGGTCCACGTCACTTGCCGAGCAGCGTTTTGCCATTGCCATTGATGCGAGAATCAGGTCTATACGCAGACCGCGTTTACGACGAAAGCCAGCGGCCCGATAGTCCCACCAACTGAATGTGTTGTCCGGCTGGTCAAACAGGCGGAATGAATCGGTAAAACCAAGAGCCTCAATCTCCTGCAGTCGTTGCCGTTCATCATCACTGCACAGTATTTTGCCCTGCCAGGCGTCGGGATCATAAACATCGCCATCCGCCGGTGCGATATTAAAATCACCCATGACAACGACATTTGGGTTGGCGGCAATTTCTTCAGTGAGCCAAGCGTGTAGTGCATCCAGCCACTCGAGTTTATAGATATATTTATCAGCACCGACAGTCTGCCCGTTTGGTACGTACAGGTTTATGACGCGTACGCCATCATAGTCAGCTGCGATAACCCGGCGTTGTTCATCAGGAAAATTAGGCAGGCCGGTAGTAACATTGGTGGGTTCTTGTAGCGACAACAGTGCAACACCGTTATAGGTTTTCTGCCCGTAACCGACGGAATGATAGCCGTGCTGTGTAATTTCGTCACTTGGGAAGGCCTCATCCGGCATCTTCAGTTCCTGCAATCCGAGCACCGCAGGCTGATGTTTATCCAGCCAGTCCAGAACATGCGGTAAGCGAACACGCAGTGAATTCACATTCCAGCTTGCAATTTTCATGATATTTTATCGGTTATGCCCGTCTGGGCTAGTAAAGGTTCGATTCGTGGTGATCGGCCACGGAATGCTGCAAACGCAGCACTAATATCCCGGGTACCGCCAATTTCAAGGATCTCGGTTCGAAACCGCGTAGCAACATCGGGATCAAAAATACCGTGCTCTTCAAAAGCTGACCAGGCATCCGCAGCAAGCACTTCAGCCCACTTGTAACTGTAATAACCAGCGGCATAGCCACCAGCAAATATGTGTGAGAAGGCATGGGCAAACCGGTTGAAGTCGGGTTGCTCGATAACTGCAACTTGTTGCCTTATTTCATCGAGCAGTGCATCAATGTCACTGCCGGTGTCCGGTTCGTATTCAGCATGCAGGCGCAGATCAAAAATAGCCAACTCGAGTTGACGCACCATGTGCAGCCCGGCCTGGAAAGTGCGTGATGCCTGTAACTTGTTGAGAAACTCTTCGGGTAGCGATTCACCGCTCTCGTAATGTCCGGACAACATTCGCAACACATCCGGTTGCCATGCAAAATTTTCCATAAACTGGCTGGGCAGTTCTACGGCATCCCACGGTACGCCGTTAACACCCGATACGCTGGGATAGTCGATGCGTGTCAGTAAATGATGCAATGTGTGGCCAAACTCGTGGAACAGTGTCACTACATCGTCATGTGTCAGCAGACTTGGGGTTGATTTGGTCGGTGCGGCAAAGTTGCAGACAAGGTGGGCAACAGGCAGTGCGTGTTGGCCTGCAATATCTTTGCGACAGATACATTCATCCATCCAGGCCCCGGAACGTTTGTTTGGTCGTGCAAAAAGATCTGCATAGAAACTACCGATGACAGTTCCGTCTGCCTGTGTCAGTTCAATGTAGCGTATGTCTTTATGCCATACATCGATACCGTCAACTTGTTTTGCCACAATGCCGTACAGTTTGTGGATGACTTCAAACATACCGTCGAGTACCCGGATGAGCGGCAAATAGGGCCGTAACTGCTCATCTGAAACCGAGTAACGCGCTTCGCGAAGTTTCTCTGACCAGAATGCAATATCCCATGCGCAGAGTGATTCGCCTGCGAACTTTTCGAGTTCGGCCAATTCTTGTTGTGCGGTGGACTGCGATTTTTTGGCCAGATCCATCAGGAATCCGTGGACTTCGGTGACTGAGTCGGCCATTTTCGATGCAAGAGAGAATGCTGCAAAATCATCGAAACCAACAAGTTCTGCCGCCTCGTGGCGTAGTTTTAGTATACGTTCGATGCTTGCCGTGTTATCAAAGTTGGCATATGAATCGTTATGGGAATCGTCCTGCTTATCGGCCTGACCGGATGCGCGGGTCATCCAGGCACGGTAGAAATGCTGGCGCAAATCGCGATTCTGCGCATGCGTCATGATGGCGACAAAAGTTGGTTGGTCGAGTCTGAATAGCCAGCCATGCAGTGATTGATCACGAGCATTCTGCGCGGTCTGTTCCATCACCGAATCAGGCAGGCCAGTTAATTGTGCCGCTTCAGTTTCATGATGGGACCATGCGGCCATTGAATCGAGAACATTCTGTTCAAAGCGTGCACCGAGTTGGGCTAATTCTTCGATTATTGCTTTGAACTGCTGTTTTTTATCTTCCGGCAGATTAACACCGGCCAGGTGGAAGTCCCGCAGAGCGTGGCTGATGACGCTGGTGGCGGGGTTGTTCGGATCTTCAGCTAAAGACTCACCGACTCTTTGATACAGGCGCCATAGCCGTGTGTCTTGTGCGATCTCGGTCAGGTAGCGCGATAGAGTTGGCAGGCAGTTATTGTAAGCTGCACGCAGTTCCGGCGAATTCATCACGCCATGCAAATGGACGACCGGCCCCCAGACGCGGCTGAGCCTATCACTCAATTCTTCCAGTGGCGCAATGGCGGTTGCAAAATCCGGCACTTGATCTTCAGTGTCGGTGAGCAGTGCTTCGAGTTGTTGCCGATTCGCTTTGAGCGTGTTCGTTAGCGCGGGTTCGACGTGTTCGGGTTTGATTGCACTGAAATCGGGCAACCGGGTTATGGCTAAAAGAGGGTTTGTCTCCATTCGGCGGGAGATTCCTTGCAGACCGTCTGTGCGGCGAAGGCGGCATCCTATCACAGCATGACAACCTGCCTTACACTACGTGACGGGATCACATATCACCCTATGGAATGAATAATATGCCTGAAAATAACTGCTTCGAACTCGTCGTTATCGGAGGTGGCAGCGGCGGTCTTGCCACAGCACAACGAGCGGCTGAATATGGTGCAAGAGTAGCTGTCGTCGAGGCCAGCCGGCTGGGTGGAACCTGCGTCAATGTTGGTTGTGTGCCAAAGAAAATCATGTGGAATGCTGCCAGTGCGGCTCACTCAATGCATGATGCGGCTGGTTACGGATTCAAAGCTGTCTCACCTGAGCATGACTGGGCGTCGCTTAAGACGCGACGTGATGCTTATGTGGCGCGATTAAATGGCATCTACGAGCAAAACCTTGCCAACAAAAATATTGAATATATCGCCGGGTACGGTGTGCTGGAAGGATCGAGCCATGTCCGCGTCGGTGACCGCTTGCTGAGTGCAGAGCGAATCCTTATTGCTGTAGGTGGTGAACCGATGGTGCCTGATCTGCCCGGTGCTGAGCACGGTATCACCTCCGATGGGTTTTTTGAACTGGCGGCCTTACCCAAACGTGTAGCGATGGTCGGTAGTGGGTATATCTCGGTCGAATTGGCCGGCTTGCTGCGTTCACTGGGAGCGGAAGTTGATCTGTTCGTCCGTTTTGACAATGTACTGCGAGATTTTGACGAAATGCTGCAAAGATCAGCTGGTGATGCATTGCGCACAGATGGTATCGCCTTACACTTGCACGCCACACCAGCTGGTATCGATAACACTGAAAGTGGTCTGATGCTGGTAACTGAGGATGGTAAACGGTTCGGACCATTTGACTCACTGCTCTGGGCCATTGGTCGTCGGCCATTAACGCAAACCCTCGGGCTTGAAACAGCGGGTGTAGAAATTGACGCTGGTGGGTTCATACCGACTGATGAATTTCAGCAAACAAATATATCCAGCATCTTTGCTGTTGGTGATGTGACGGGCCGCGCTGCATTAACACCAGTAGCCATTGCTGCCGGTCGGCGTCTTGCCGATCGCCTGTACGGTGATATGCCTGATAGTAGGCTCAATTACGACAACATTGCGACGGTGGTTTTCACGCATCCACCGATTGGTACCTGTGGATTAACGGAGCGTGAAGCGCGACAGCAATTTGGTGACAAAGTTGCAGTATATAAGTCTGAATTTGTGCCGATGATTAATAGTTTTACCGAGCATAGAACCAAGGCAAGCATGAAACTTGTGACAGTGGGTGACGAGCAACGCGTCGTCGGCATCCATCTGTTCGGGCCCGGTTCTGATGAAATGTTGCAGGGCTTTGCCGTCGCAATGCGTATGGGCGCAACAAAACAGGATTTTGATGATACCGTCGCAATTCATCCAACCAGCGCAGAAGAGCTTGTTACGATGCGTTAGGGGGGTCGGACCTCCGTAAGGACCTAAAAAATAAAGAATTACTTAGTTGAGATATATAAACAAAAGCTTTAATGCCCTGTTTTTACCCTAAAAAAGGGGGTTATTTTCAGGCTCAAGTATCTGCTTGGAAAGCACTCCCATTTCAGTGCCTAAATACCCTGATTAGTGAGTAAATCGGCCCATGTTTAAGCGAGATATATAAATAAATCAAATGTCTATAGAGGTCCGACCCCAAGACCGGCGACCTGAGCAACAGAACCAGCTATGACAGCCAGTGTAGCGGCGATAAGATCTGTCAGTTCCATGTGCCGGTTTTGCCCGATCGAATAAAATCGGTTCGGCCCATCACTTTATTGTTCTTTGTCGAAGAACCAGTGCCATGGTTCATAGCCCAAACCCTGATCGTTGTTTACTCCATATGGCAGTACAAAGCCAAATCGCCCGGCATTTTTTTCCAGCCATTGAAATGCTGATGATTCGTTGAATGGTTCGGTAAGCGGGCGCACACCGGGTGTAGCGATATCGATGGCCCGCCCGGTATGGTGCTGGCTGAAACCAGGTGCTGTGTTGACCTGAAGAATTGTATCGATGGGCTGCCCCTCGCACAGTTTATTCCAGATCAACCGTGCCTGATCGGCAATGCTGCGAAATCCAGAAACTATCAGCAGCTCGATTGAGTCGTCCGCCGCGGCCGCGCTCATCTCTACCCAAGCTTGATTAGTTTCAGGTGTCAAACGCTGAGGCCGACCCATGATGTTCGGCCCTGCATCAACGAGTGTTTCTGGTTCATCGAAATGCAGCAATACTGGTGATTGACCGTAGGATGCAGGGATACCAAGTTGTTTGAAAATATTGTTCACGGGATGGCGGCCCCTTTTGTTAGTTGCCCGTGTCATCAATGTGTGATTATACCGTGATTAGGACACCACGCGTAATCAATGGCAGAAACGGCAGTCACGACAGGCGCAGCATTGTGAAAGTCTCGATCCTGATCAGCTGAACTCTATACCATTTTGTTCCAGTAATTCCCGCAGTGGCAGCAAGTGTTTCTCGTAGTTTCGCCAACGTTCAACTGCACGTGTATATATCGGTTCACGAACCTGTACGGAGCTGGCTGTTGCAACAGGTGCAGTGTTTTGTTCGAAACTGAGGCATGTATTTTCCCAGTTCAGGCCGCAGAACTCGATGATTTTACGGCTTTCAGACTCCTGGTCGCTGACCAGTTTTTCATATTCAACCGTCAGGATTTTATTGGGAAGTACCTGCTGCCAGTGCGCCATTAACTCGCGAAACAGGAGATAGTAATGCCCTGTATCCATTAGATCGTAAGCATAGTTGTAATATGAAAACTGCATTGAGAATAGCTGTCGAAAGTTGCTCAGGCAGGTGTCTAAGGCATTGCGCTGTAAGCAGATAATCTTGGCGTTCGGCAGCGCTAGATGGATGAGCCCGATATAGAGAAAGTTCAATGGCATCTTGTCTATAAAGTGAGGGGTCTGGCCCGTTCTGGGCCGTGTGCTATTCAAATAGGCCTGACCCAGGGCGGTAAAATTCTGTTGTGTGCTGCGCTTCAGCGTTTCGTGGTCCAGCACTTTGTTCGTTTGGGTACCGGAGGCACGCTTTACAGCGATGCCAAAATTTTGCAGTTCCCCAGCAGAAAATACCTGAGAATGGCTGGACAGTATTCGTTCAACCAGCGTGGTTCCGGATCGTGGCATGCCGAGGATAAAAATCGGTTCACGACTGTCGCAGCCTTCGGTAACCGTACTTAGCAAAGCCGGATCGAATAACATTTGTATTTTCTTGAACAGACGATGGTCCTGTTCATTCGAATAATTGAGTTGCTCCCGTCTCTTCCGATTACCTTCTGTGAGGTGCCGGAATGCCATATCGTAATCGCTAATATCCTCGTATTCCTTGGCTAGTGCGTGGCGAATATACAGTTCTTCTTCTACCTTAAAGTCACGGTTTGCGAGCAGCTCCTCTAGCGTATTGATGTGATTGTTTTCGGGGGTTTGTCGATGGAGGTGTGACAGGGCAGAGTGAGCCTTGTAGAGATTCGGATTCGCTTGAATAGCTGCGGTGTAGGCCTTTTCGGCGGCGCTAAAGTCACCGAGGAAGCGTAATGAAGAAGCAAGGTTGTACTGGAAGTCAGAGTTGTTCGGTATTTTGTTTACAGCTTGCTGAAACGCCAGGACGGCTTGCTCATGCATGCCTGCTTTGCTGAAAACGACGCCGATTGTATCCAGTGTCAAGGCAGATTCGGTCCCCAGTTGCAGGGCACGTTCCGCGGCCTGTGCCGCTTCCTGGTCCATCTTCAGCATGATCAGGCATCGGCCCAGATGGGCATGATATTCCGCCAGCTGATTCTCGAGCGTGATCGCCCGGCGAATTAATTGAACAGCTTTAACAAATTGTTGCGCCGAAGCCGCGATCATGCCGAGGAGAAAAAAGGCATCGGGATGTTCCGGGCGAATTTTTAGAATCTGCAGACAGCAGTTTTGCGCCTGTGCGTACTCGGCTCTGTTCAGGTGTTTCAGAGCCTCTTGGTGAATTTGTGGAATCTGAGATTCGTTTATATTTGTTTGCGGCATCGTTGTGTGGTCCTGCCGTAAAAAAGAATTAGTAAACCCACGTTACCGCACTGCGACCGGGCTTGCCAATGATGTAATCAGAGCATTAAAAAAGCCCGGCTGACAAATCGTCAACCGGGCTCTCTTTGTATAATGCACTTCTAATTATTCGCCGAATTTCCAGCGAATGTCCACACCGATGGTGCGCGGCCGCAGCACATTGTGGAAATACCGCCGTACGTCAAAGCCGGCTGGATCGTCAGGTACCTTGCGAATGTAGCTCGCGTCCTGTCGTGTGCCCGTTACGGCAAATTTGTTGGTAATGTTCTGAGAGTATAGCGTTGCAGTCCAGCGGTCTCCGGATAGTGCCAGCGACAGGTTATGTACCGTAAATCCAGGCAGCGACTCACCATTATTGCGCAGACCAACTCGTGAATAGATGTCGCTATTGCTTGTCATCTGGTACAGCACATCGAGACTCATGCGGGAGCTAAGGTTTTGGAAGTACTTCACATCGAGGCTGCCCATGTGCTCGGGGTATCCGGGCAAACGGTCGCCTTTAAATGCATCGATCGATGTGCCGTTGGAATCTGCACCAGCCAAGCCAGGAGCGTCTTCCGTTAGCTCTGTCTTGTTGTAAGCGTAGGTGCCGCCGACATACCAGTTGTCACTTATCTGCCAGCCTCCAAGTAACTCCAGACCCTGGCTCTTGGCCTTACTGCCGTTAACGGTGATCGGTACACCGCCAAACTGGGAAATACTCTGTGTCTGAATCTTATCCCAGTCGATGTAATAGACGGCGCCGTTGAACAGCAATGCGCCATCCATCCAGGTGCTGTGCATACCGAGCTCATAATTTAGTGTTGTATCTGGCTCGATCAATAATTCTGACGGCGTCAGGCAGACATTCTGTCCGGCACCCGGCGGTACCATGTCGCATGCGGCAAACGAGTTGACTCCGCCGATCCGGTAACCCTCGGAAATCGTCAAATACGACATCAGTGTGTCGGAAAAGTCGAAGGATGTGTTGAATTTAAAAATGACATCGTCATGAGTGACTTTATTGGCCTGATAACAGTTCGGATCGTAGATGCTGTCATTCGGATTCAGGCAGGTTTCATCTTCAGTGCCATTTAAAAGCGGCAAGTCGACGCCGACATTGACATCATTTTCGTAATCAAACCAGCGCGCACCACCGGTAACTTGCCAGCGATCAGTAATTTCAAAGCCAATTTCACCAAATACCGCAAACTCTTCGAGATCGTCATCCGTGAGCTGAATGTATTCCAGATTATCCGGCCGAACGATACCAAAGAACGCTGGTATTCCCGGCGTAAACTCCTGACTTACGGCATCGATATCGTAATTGTTATAGAAAACACCACCAATCCAGTTCAAGCGGGACTCGCCCTGGGAGACTAGCCGAATTTCCTGGTTAAACCGCTTCTCCTCTGAATCCTCGCGGGTGAAAGCAGCAAAAGAGGGGAAAAATTCGTAGCCATATTCGAAATTCAGCAGCAGGTCAGTCTGATCCCGTTGCCCGGATTCATCGTAATCGGAGTAACCGGTGGCTGATACGAGCTGCGCAAAACCAAGGTCCCAATTAAACTCGAGAGTAAGAAGCTGATTGGTGCGGTCATTGGGCTCCTCAAAGCGATGTGCCGATGTGTATTCATCGGCGCCGGCACCCGCAACGCCAAGGACGTCGTCACCAAATGCCGCCTTGTGGGTAATGGATCGCCCACCAGATTCCTGCCTCTGATAAGTGTAGGAGAGGATGCTCTCCAGGTTGTCTGTGATATTCCATAGCATAGAGACCCGCGCTGTGGTGGTCTCCTGGTCATTGGCATCCGAGACCTTTTTCAGGTTTGCGTTGACATCGTTTGGATCACTGAAATCTGGTTGTGGATTTGAAACGCCGGGCTCTATAACGAGGTAGTTATTGTCGATAAAGCCGGGATCATTGATGTAACCGAATACGCCGCGTAACGCGAGCTTATTTTGAATAAGCGGAACGTTGACCCACATATCACCCTGAAAGCCATTGTCGTCGCTTTCATCCATGGCATAGGTCTGGCCGTGTACCTCGGCGCTGAATGATTCGGTGTCTGGCTTTCTCGGGATGTAACGGACAGCGCCGGCCAGTGTGCTGGCGCCATACAATGTGCCTTGCGGGCCGAGCAGCACCTCCATGCGTTCCATATCATAGAGCTTCATGTCGAGGTATAACGGGACATCGCCAATGTATGTGCCGACAGCACCGCCACTGGAGTTGTCCAGAAACTCACTGCCGTTCAACGAATCCGCGTTCAGGCCGCGTGCAGTCATGATGTCGCCACCACGAGGGCCCTGGTCGATTACCATCAGCCCTGGTACCTCACGCGCAAACTTTGACAGGTCGGTAATACGTTTTTGTTCCAAAGTCTGACCGCTGAATGCAGCGATGTTGATTGGAACGTCCTGAATTGTTTCATCTCGACGTGTCGCGGAGACAATCAGTTCTTCACGCAGGCTCGAGGTTCCGGCATCAGCCTGCTCGGCAGTAACGATCATCGGAAAGGAGCCGATCGCCGCTGCGATGGCTGCGGCTACAGGCGTCAGGTGTGTGACGATGGATCGACGCTTGGATGCAAAGCGTAATCGATCAGATGTAATTGCCGACATGATAAGGTAACCCCCAGATTTTCAGAAAATAGTATCGCGAGACATCCGGAAAATTCGGCCGATTGCACCAGTGGTGCAACAGAAAAGACAGGTATCAGGATACGCGCACAACACGTTGGATATTAGCATCCACCTACCGTGTTGCAAGGCATTGTGCAGGTTGTGGAACTATTGATGATTAATAGTGTGAATCAGTTGGCAGTTACGGCAGCAATGCCCTGACCGGCGCGGTATCCGGTCTGACGCCACGCCAGATCATAAACGACTCGGCGGCCTGTTCGACGAGCATGCCCCAGCCCTGATGTGCTTCAGTGGCGCCTTGCTCGCAGGCCCAGTTGCAAAACGGTGTGTCGGTCATCGAGTAGGACAGGTCGTAACAAATAACGTCGGTGTCTATGATCGATGCTGGAAACGGTGGTACCTCACCGGTCAGGCCAGCTGAGGTTGCATTGATAATCAGGTCGAAATGCTGACCATCGAGTGCTTCGAACCGGCAGGTCTCAATGTTGCCGAGGTCGGCAAACTGTTCAGCCAGGTCTGCGGCTTTTTCCAGGGTACGATTTGCAATATTCAGGCTGGCCGGGTTTTCAGCGAGTAATGCCGGTACGATGCCGCGTGTTGCGCCGCCGGCGCCGAGTATCAGCAGGCGCTGATTGGTCAGTTTGATTCCGAGGTTTTCGCTGAGGTCACGGCATAGCCCCACACCATCTGTGTTATCCCCTTTCATCTGGCCTTGGTGATTAATGCTGATGGTGTTCACGGCTCCGGCCAGGCGCGCGCGCTCCGATAACTCATCGACAATGTCCGCAATAGCTTGTTTATGCGGAACCGTGACATTCAGCCCTTTGACACCAGACTCAATGAGAGTATTTAATTCTTTTGTCAGCACATCAGGCGCGATATCAAAGGCCTCGTAAGTCAGTTTCTGGCGGGTCTGGTTGGCGAATTGCCGGTGGATGACCGGCGACTTGCTGTGCGTGATCGGATGGCCGATGACTCCATATTGGTCTGTCATTGTTGGTCCTCTGCGCGGGCAGTTTGCGGTGGTAGACGGCATGACTTGAAAGGCTGTGATTGAGAGCATTTTTACCATACTTTGAACGAGGGTTCATTTTCGAGGACAGACGTGTGATGAAGATTGATAAAAATAGCTGTCCGTGGGGTCGTGGTGTCAGTGATGCGTATGAGCATTATCACGACAATGAGTGGGGCGTACCGGCACGTGATGATGCAACTCAATTTGAATTTCTGGTTCTCGAAAGTGCGCAGGCGGGACTCAGTTGGTCGACGGTATTGCACAAGCGGGAAGGTTATCGTCAGGCATTTGCCGGGTTTGATCCGGT
>Ga0233411_10000258_pt1 | contig 17298 bp, 8 predicted proteins | sample Na_anoxic_2_MG_FD_179799 | JGI IMG/M metagenome (GOLD analysis project Ga0233411, IMG submission 179799) | Seawater microbial communities from Saanich Inlet, British Columbia, Canada - Na_anoxic_2_MG | ecosystem: Environmental > Aquatic > Marine > Inlet | place: Canada: British Columbia...
CACCTCAAGGATCTCTTCACGGAGACGTCTGCTGTCCTCGGTTTTGTGACGGAGGAGGTTGGAAAGATCAAGCAGTGTACTCTCCGGGAGCTGGAGCAGGGCATAAAACCCATGTCTGAGAAGGTGCTCCAACCGGTCCCCCCAGCCTGTAACCACACTTTTGATAGCAGCCACAAGATCCTCGGCAGTACGACTCAAGCTCTGGCCCGGGGTTTTTTTCATCGGATTCCATAGGGGCACCCATTCGGGGTTCCCCGGGTCAAGATAAATCGTCTTCTCAACGTACTTCTCCTCTATCATGCACAGGAGGGTCTCGACCAGATCTCCGTGCGGATCGATCACAACCAATCCTGTTCCGGTGTGGATGTCGTCAAGTATCATTCGACCCATTGTAGTGGATTTTGCCTGACCCGGCTTCCCGATGATATGAGTTGACCGGGACCGGGTTTCAGGTGGAATGCACACTGGATACTGAGTCCCCGCATATTCACATGTTCCTATGGGGGTACCGGTGTGCATATCCGGATTTAGGGCAGGAAGGGTTTCAAGAATATTTACCGGAGGCTCTCTGGATTTTAGAATCTGAGCAGGCGGGATATGTATGAAACCAGCCAGCTCCTCTGAGTTGAGGAGGAACCCGGGGCGATAAGTGGCGCCCAGGAGAAACATCTCTTTATATTCCTCTGGATGTAAGGCAGTCCTATACTCTTTGTGGGTCACTGAGTTAAGAGGCCGGCCCCCATGCTGAAACAGGCTCAAGAATGTTGACAGGGCCTTCAGGTAGGCTGGGCCATACTCCCCTGCGGATATTACTCCCAGCCTGACCGCAACGGAGTAGATGGGCTTATCATTATGAGATTTTGTTTCCACGTCCAGGGCCATTTGACGGAGATCTCCGGAGGGAGCCTGCTGCAGATATCTCTGGGGCACCATAGGTCCATTCAGCAGTTTGACGTTGTACTCGATGTCCACTAACGCCTGTATGTTCCTAAACCAATTATGCTCGGGTGGATTGGGCTGAAGGAGTGCCTGATAAAATCCAATGGCCGGATCCTCAAACTCCATTAAAGCCGCAATTATTGAGCGGTAAGTGGAGACTTGTAACTCATCGGGTCGCGTCAGAAGGTGGGAGTAGGGGGGAGGCGGAAAACAATCAAGGAAGTGAGTGTCAACCCAGGAGTCCGTGGACAATTCTGCAAAAGGTTCTTTCAGACATTCTGAGAGCTCGCAATGCTCAAACTGAGCCTTGAAGGCCGTTTGAATAATCGGAAGATCAGCACGGTGGGCTAGGAGGCGCAACTGGATATTTCGGCTATTTCCCACAATCTCAAAACCAATACGGTGGGACAGGCCGTGGAGCTGTTTTAGGAAGAGCTCTGAGTTGAGCCAATTGAATCTTTCTTCAGGCGATAGCCAGACCTGCATCCTCAGGAGGTCAGTGACCGATGGAAGGGGTTCACGGATAAAATAGGGTTCAGCTCTTCCTCTAAGGGCGTGAGCGGCCTGGGAGAGGGGGCGGTAGGCAGGTTCAAGTGCCACCGAGGTGGAGAGTATTTCGGGGTTGCAGCCCTTGCTGGCCTCTTCGTTTATGAAGGCCTGTGCCCTGGAGGCGACCATATGGGGCCCGGCTTGGGCAATGAGGGCCTGTTCCACGGACATGAAATGTTTCCTTTCTAACTCAATAGAGGAATTTAACCCCTTATGCGGTAGAAAGGGACCCCAGGTTTCAGCCAAGCCCTAAAAAACGCCCGAATTATCTGCCTATCCGTCTTACACGGCGAATTATTTTTGGGTGCTCTTTTAATACCTTATGAAAATGAGCCCTGAGCCTGGCGGCATTTCCCGCGGTGAATTCATTGGGTAACAGGTGGCCATATTTACTGAGATATTCGTCGGTTACGGCCAGCTGCTCATCCACGGTGAGACGGCCCCAAAAGTCGTTTATGCGCGCCGAAATCTCATTCTGGGCGTAGTTTTCGACCATTTTGTCAGCGATAGTCTTGAGAATTCGATAAAGACCACCGTCTTTCCCGGTACTGGCCATCTCAAAGCCCACCTTGTGCCCGCTGGAGCCAAATTCCTCCCTGAGGATGTTGGAGCACCGTGCCCAGTAGATTGGCTTATTGTCCGGAGCGCCGGAGCCCAATCTGAGGACAGATGTTTCAATATGTCGCAAGAAATCCGCCAGGAACTCCTCATATTCTTCCCAATCTTCTATGGTTGCGCGACGTATGGCGTAGGAATTGACCGCACCATCCACATCGGCGGATACTTCATCAAAGGTGCGCACAGGATCGATTTTTTCCAGAAGTCTATCTAATTTGGTGGCCATTGGGTGCCCTTACTCATCAAAACCGCCTGAAAACAGAGGAGGTCTTTCTTAATGATTCAACGTACGTGCGTATGAGTTCCTCATAGTTGGCGGCATAGCTCTCCGGCTGATCGGCGCGGATAGAAGATGAAAGAAGGTGCTCGAAACGGGCGACAAACTGTCGCATGATGTCTACTTTCTGTTCCCATGAATTTGGCGCCACATGTCTGTCAAAGACATCCCGTGCATACCGCTCAACCGACTCGGCCTTGAGCTGCTCAGCTATCCTGTCAAGAACGACCCTCAAGCCACCGTTAGTCCCATCGTGAGCATCGTTAAAGGCAGTCATCATGTCTCCTCCCTGGCGCGTATATTCTTGCTTGAGGATTTCTTTGGCCCGTCCGCCAGCTTCTATTCGGGAGAGAGAGCCCCCTTGCACCACACACTGGCTAACGTGGTGATTGTAATAATTGGCAATTACCTCGGTGAATTCATCGAAACTTTTAACCGTGTTCCTGTCCAGATGGTATTTCATTCGCGCTTCGTCGTGTGCAATGCCAACGGTTCTGGCGATGGTAAGCTCATCCATCGCTTCCAAAAGGTTTTCAATAGATCCCATGTTTTCCTCCCTTTTTTAATTTGCTACAACCTTCTCAACAGGCTCGAGACGTTAGCTTTCATTTCAGCATAATGTTCCACGATCGCTTCCCAGTGGGATGCAAGCCTTTTTGGGGGCAGATCTCGCAAATCAGCCGGTAAATCCGGCCTGATGCGCTCCATAAAGACCTGCATAAACCCTACCTTCGCATCCCAGTCAAGTGGATCAATGGCATTCTTCAAAAGCATGGTAATATGCTTTTCTTTTTGTTCTTGTTTAAGACGCTCGGTCATGGCATCAAACACGCGGCGCAGACCGCCATTTGTGGCATACATAGCCTCCGCAAGAGCGTCCTTATAGCCTCCCCTGTTTTCAAAGGCCCTTCCCGCCAGAGCAATTGCCTCGGCCGAAAGCGCGGCAGGATTCACATCTCCTTTAGACGATCCAGTATGCCGGAGCATGTGAGCGTAAAACGCGGAAATTGACTCGTTAAATTCAAAGCCGCCCTCAACCGTTACCCTGTCCATTGCATAACGGACCCGGGCCTCATCAAGCGGTTGTCCCACGTGTTTTGCGAGGTTCTCTTCGCTCAGTTCGGCAAGGAGTCCCTCAAGGAGATTATCGTCCCCATCGCCTCCGCAGGACCGGCCTATTTTGCCTTGCTCCCCGGAGTAACGCAAAACACTGAAACCTTCACCAAAGGCCGCCTTGAAAAGCTGCCTGATATCCTCATGGTCACTGTCTTTAGCGTGTTGGGTTAGTTTGATACACAAATCCATTGGAAGCAAAGGGAATAGGCCGTCAATTTTCCGTGTTGAAGGAGGAATCGAAATCACCAGGCGAAACAGGTGCTCACCGAATTTCTCAGGATAGCGTTCATTTTCAATATGAAAATCAACGTAAGTTTGAATCAGCAACTTGGCCTTTTCCATGTCCCGACCCAAAAAAGAATACTCTAACACATCCCAGAACCTTTTTTTATTCCCATCAGTGAGTAGTGTGACAGTCCTGTTGACCGGGCCCTGCGATTCCGGGATCCCCGGCTTGATATCAAAAAACCCGGCCCTTAAACCCCCCAGCACTATTGCTTCATCCGTCATGAAAATCTTTATTGCATCATGCACGCCATCAACCGGATAGATCTTTATGTCGCCTTTGTACCGCATCAAGCATTCTTTTGTGGACTCGTATTCCATTGGGGACAGAACCTGCAAAGACCTGTCCCTGTCAAGTTCTGGAAGCACAAACCCAGAGACCCCAGAGGTGGTGATCGCCGCATGGAGCTTAGCAGGGATGCCTTTGACAGGCGAGATATCACCCTCCAACGAAGCAACATGACCGGTGCTTGTAATGTCCTGCCTGAGCCCCACCTGAAGCGACGCAGAAAGCAGGGCGAGCAGCACCGGTAGGTCAGATGAAAAGCCCGATATTTCAAGCCCTATGTCTCTTGAGGCCGCAGCTCCCAGGTTTACGGCCGAGATCTCGTAGTTTTTCCTTTCGGCACCGAGTGCCGTCATTACCGAGTCAACCACCGGCAACACAACGGAATTCAGGTGTTTTCCGCAACGGTCCTCAAACCTAACCGGTCCCAGAAAAACGAGACGTTCCGAGCGAACCTTGGGAGATATCCGTGCCACGATTTCTGAGACAACGCCTACAGGCTCAACCCCTTCTTGAAAGATAATAACGGCTCTTGCTCGTCCTATCATGGATCGCCTACCGTTTTCAGAGGGTCTTTCCATGCACAATCCTTAACTCTCCCGTTTCAAGGCCGGCAAATATGTGTATGATCAGTTCTCCCTTGAGGAGTGAAATCGATCTGGTCGGTTCTCTTTGAATAGCCTCTGTTTCCGCCGCCATGGGCAGCTCTTTTCCCGGATAGGCGAACGCCCAGATAACATCTTCCTTCGTGAAATCTCCTTCCCAGAGAACCCTACCGTTTGAGAAACGAATGGTGTAACTCCCCGGGGGAACAGGGCTTATGGAAGCCGGCACAGGGGAAACGGGAGCCGATCCGATAAAACGGTCACCCCTTAACACTTCAAACTTAATTGGGATTTCTGGGGCCAGGAAATCCTGTGCCTCCTCCTTAATGCGTTCATACTCGCTATTCCACCCAGGAGTACTGATCAAGGCCTTTATTAGCGCATCCTTTTGTTTTTCATCGCCTTTAAATGTATTTGTGGCCAGGCTGTAGATCAAGCGATAGACTGCGTCTCTAACCCTTTGAATTCTCTCCTTCGAGTCTTCACCGGATGGTTTAAGGGCGGCCTTGATGAATTCCACGAACTGACGGAAACCTTCTTCGTAGTCCGGTTGTTCGCCAAGTAAGCGGATTTTCCGAAAGGCATCCTCCATAGCCCGGGGAGGATCGTCGCTCTCAAGCGCGCGGGATAGGAGCGGGATAAAATATAAGTTATTGTCATCAGCCATTTTTTTTGCCTCGATTAGTGTCAATAAGCCTTAACACTTCTTTAAATCGACTCACAATTCCTGAGTTTAGAACAATTTCCATGAAATCAGGATTTCCCGCCAGAATCTGGGCCGTGTTTGTCCATAAGTCCGGGACCGTCACAGATTCATTGTCTTCTATTTTCTCGAACCACGTGCTTCCGGCAAAACGACTCAAAGTCGCCTTGCTGATCCCGTATTGCTCAGCAATCCGTGAAGCTTGGTAGTCACCCTCAGCAACCGCCAAAAAAATCTGCAGAATCAAACGCTCGAGCCTTTCGCCCCCGAGCCTTTTGATTGCGGGACGTAATGAATCGATCTTTTCCACCTTTTCTTGGGCCACGCTGTCAGCCAAACTCCCCGTGAATATGAAACCTTCACGAAACTCAACTGAAGAAAGTTCTGCATCTCTGATAGAAATCCTGTCGATACCAGCCTTATCCAACGAAATACGATACCCTCGTTCGAGATTCCTATCAATGAGAGATTGAATTCGTTTTTGTTCGTTCGGAACTTCTGGGTTAACGTCCTTAACGTTCTCCTCGAGCCACTCCCTGAATTCCTTCGCAGTCATATATGATGGGTACCAGAGATAATATTTTGTCCCCTTCACTTCCCAGGTATACCGGATAGAAAACTTTGTGTCGCGCCGACACTCCCGTATTGACCATAAAAAATTCTTGTAAACCATATTCTGGAGGATTCTACCAGCCTCGGACTCTTCCTGGGACTGGTTCGTAATAATTCCTTTATCTATTGTCCGTTGCATTGAACGCAAAAAAGCGCGGTAATAATTTCTGCAGTCAACGCCAGTTCCCTTGAGGGAGTAATTGCCTGAATCTGACTTCTTTGTTGGAGGGTCGGGGACATTTGAGTACTTTGATAGAGTTAGATCATAGGCGCAATCAGCCATTTCCAATTCATATATATGGCATTCTTTCAATGGTGCCAACCTGTCTCGTAATTCCAATAGAAACCCAGGAAGAGAAAGAGGGGGTTTGTCCTTAAGGCGGAACAACCTTCTGGTGTCCAGCAAGACTCTAAGCGCCAGCCAATCAGAGTTCTCAACAATTCTTTGAATGAGTTGGACCGTAGATTCCTTTTTAAGCATTCGATATGTACCAGTTTCTGAAATCATGATATCCATATGGTTTGCTGCTCTATTTTCATTTTTTCCAAAATAACAAGTATTTCAACACCTCAATGACCAAGCTTTAACTCACTATAAAATCAATAATCATGCCCGGTCAAAGAAATGATACTTAAAATATATCATGCTAATTTTAGAAAACCCTAACACTTTTTGTTGAACGAAAGTTAGGCGCTTCCATTAACCCTATCCTTGATGCCTTGTGTCGCAATGAAACAACCGAGTATCTGGTTGTCATCCTCGTTGTTCCGATTCAAAAAAATCAGTCTTCATCACTTACTCCAGTGACTTGAATGGTATTTGCACCAGAATCCCCAGTCAGATACATCCTTAATGCGTAGAGCAAATCAGGCGTATAATGAAAGCCCTTCGGCTTATCGATTTGAAGGCTGACACGAGACCAGACATCTAACTTTCTATCACAAATCTTTTGAGTCAGGTTATCAATAATAGTCACAAATTTCTTGGTGATTTCCCTTTCTGGGGAGAGGGTTCTCTTGATATTTTCATCTTGAGACCCTCTGGTTCTCAAAAGTGATAGCAGAAACTCTATCTTCATAATTTCATATGGGTTAACATAAATCGAATTATCCCTACTTGATACTTTTACAACATTATTAAAACCATGCTCAATACTGGAAAAAAGATTTCCAACAAGAAGATGTATTTCTGTCTGAGAAAATCTGAAGACCAACTGTTCCGTTCTCCAGATTGCAATGCTTAAGATCTGTAAACCTAGTGACGATTCATATGAATCTCCACTTTTAATAAAAAACAAGATTTTTTCTAACAGACTTGTCTGCCATTCTAATTCACAATCACCAATGGCATTTGCAATGTGTCTGTAATAACGCTCAAGCTGCTTGACGTTATTTTCCGAATCTTCGAGGATTTGCATTAGCTTCAAGGAAACCTCTTTTGGAGTGTCTTTGTGAAGACAACTAAGAAAAAAGAAGAGCTCATCTTTCAGGTTTTGAGGAATATTATCCTGGCCTATCAAGTAAAGAGCATCCTCAACTCCTTCCTGCATTGATTGTCGAAACCAATCCGGCACTTCAACTTCCGATAACGCATGAGCCTGATTCCAAACTGTAAATACAGGAAAACGTATACTTTTCCGCAATCGTTGTACCGTATCGATAGGAAGAGTCTTACCTGTGGTAATATTTCTAGCTATATATCCTTCACGGTCTCTATTAGATTGTAAGTCAAAAGAAATTGCCTCTGCATTTATATCAAATTGTTCATAATTTGTTTCATGTATGAATACACTCCCCCAGTCATCATAGTTTATTATGCAGAAAGAATTTTCATTCCTATCTTTCTTCCACTCAAGGTAACTTAAGTCATCATCATAAAGTCTGTCGTTATCAGTCGCAATTTCATCATCAATGAATCTTCTAATACTCGCAATCTTATGTAGCTCTTTCTCTATCCACGTAAGAAGATTTGATGTTTTACCATCTTCTCCTGGAAAGGATTCAAAATCCCGCCATTCATAATGTGCTGGGAATCCTGGGAAAATGCCTTCAGCCATTTCAGAGTGTCTAAGTTCTCGCCATTCGACCCGGACAGATTTAAACCCGGCATCATCCGGATTGTTCGGAATAAATTTGAGTTCATAAGGGTCATCTGCACCATAAGTATAGGTCATAATCAGACTGCAGACGGTATCCTGACTAAGAGGAAAGGCTGAGGATTTCAAATAGGCCATATACTGTAACTCTTGACCACCTGCGCCTTGCAGCAATGGGAATTTGTAGTGTGGTTGCCCTGCAGGAAGCGTAAATGATTCTTTTACCGGGATTTGGACTCTTTCGCCTTTTTGTGGAGTGATGGAAGTATCCTTAACTAATTCAAAATGCCCCCAAAACCCCCAGCCATTTTTAGAGTATACAATATCTTTAAACAACAATTGTGGTAAATGATCTCGCCAGAGAGGAAAATCGCCAGCTTGTAACTGCCATTGCCTTAAGATTTGGCCACCGGAAACAAGTGAAGAGGGTGATCGTAAATTGACGACATTTTTTGGCAGATGATCAAATTGAACCTGCTCAGAATATTCCCCTATAGTCGCGAGAAAAAGTGATTTATTGGCGATCCCCTTTATTGCTGACAAGACATCAGCCCATTTGATCCTGATATCGGGTAGATTGGGATTGGAAGAAAAGGTATACCAGTTGTCTTTCTCGTCGACCCAAGAAAGCTTGGAGCAGTCATCCTCGATTCCAGTTCGCCCCCATACCTCTGCAATCTCTTCTCCTATTTGACATCCATTTTTCTGTAGCGCTTTGCATAAGTCATCAACTGGGGAGTTCACCTTCATTACAATGCTTGGGTGTCTTTCCCAATAGAACCCTTTTGTTGCAGGGACAGCTTTTTGAAGGTCATTTTCTTTTGCTTTGCAGCCAATCAGAGGAGTTATAGAAACACGCGCGCCTGTCACTTCCAGAACTAATACGCAGTCTCCTCGCTTGAAACGCGATTTCTTAAAACTATCTGATGCTTGCCAGGCAAATACGACTGCTATGCTTCTCGGAAGCGGAACAGACTCAGGAAAATAGAAGTTTATGTTTCTTCTTATGTTCTCTAATGAAAATTCACTTATAGAGTCAGGGACAAGATAGGTCAATTTTTGAGAATTTTTGAACAAATCCTTTAATTTCGAAGTGAATGCCATTGCAGCATCACTTAATAGACCAGTTGGATAATCTCCACTTTCAGATAAAAGGCTAAGCATACTGATAGTGGTCACTTCCGGGCGAAGTGTAACTGCATTTGCTACGCCACAGTCAATAGCCACACTTCCAAAATCGTCAGAATTCCAATATTGCTTCACAAATCGGAATGGGATAATTTGCTCCGTACCTGAATCAGCCACGAACCTAGGACGAATACCATATATATCAATAATTACATTGTTGTATTTGGGCTGTTTGGCTAATAATGGTTCTGTTCGCTTCTTTAATTTAGCATAATCGCCATCGAGTATTTTCCCAACAATAAACTCAGCGATATGATTAGCTCTCGAAATATTTCGTTCTGATATTGGAATTTGTCTTGTATCGAAGCTCATTTGATTCTTACCACATTCAAAATACAAATGTGCAGAACTAGTTAATTTAATAATTATTGATCGGGGATTTGATGCCGCTTTGTGGAAAAACATACACCGAGGATTATCCAGAGCCAGACGAATTGAATAAATGTCATACTCAAAATAAATTGGTTGTTCCACAAATCTGATTTGCTCCAGATTGTTAAGTTTAGCGACAATTATCCAAAACAGCATAGTCTCCCAATCACGACCTAATCGTTTATGGTCAGCCATAATATTTTCATCCAAGGCTTGCAACCACAACCATGCGTCCCAGACTTTAAGGTAGTTCTTGTCTTGTAAGAGGGTATTGTTAGGGGGCAAATTGGACCAGGAACCAATTTCCCTGACGTCATCATTTTGAAACCATCTCTGTGCCAACTGTAATAATTCAGCATCGGACTCATCAAGTTGTCCAGCCAAAGCATCGTCCCTCACCAAGAGGAGTCGCACAAGTTTAACAATAAATGCTTTCAGCAACCTGTTTTCTGCGGTGTCAAGACACATCCTTCTATAAACAGCTTTGACATAGAACTTACCTGCCAGCTTTTCCCTAAGGTTTCTTCCGGGTTTACGGCTTAACCATTGCACGCTGACACTATCGACCTCATGGGTCGCATATATTGGCAACATGGCATGCTCACGGAGAACTTTATCACGTGGCTTTCCAATGATTGACTTTAATGCTTCACGAGAATGATCTATAATTCTGCTTAGACGATCTTTTGGGAGATCCACCTGCTCTGTTGACAGCAATTTCATGATATTTCTAAACAATGTGGAAAACCCAAGAGGTGATGTCTGTCCTGTCCTTGGATCAAAATTGCAGACGTTTATGAACCAATCCCTCAGCCCTAATAAAAGTTCAGCGTCCTTTTTATTAGGTTGATTCTTCTCAATTGCTGAATAGACATCCTCTACTGAAAGGAATAAGGAGTCAGTATTCTTATTATGCATTGCTGCCGTTTACCTTTTTTAGGATTGATGCGATTTCGGCCTTTTTTAGACCAGCTTTTTCCAAATCTTTGGCATGGGTACTTTTTATTTCTTCAATTGATGTAAACCCGGCCTGTGCAAGTTTTTCTGCTTGCTGTGAATCTATGTCTAAACTCAAGAGGGATTCAATGATGTCATTACTTTTATGAAGAGCAGGCATATCGGCTGTTGTTTCAGAATTATTATCCTTCAAATAGTTTGCGCTATTCCACATAAACTGGCCGTAACCAAATTTATAGGCCAAACCGAAATCTTCTACGATTGCATAGTCTTCATTGACCAATTGATTCTGTATCTTATCAAGACATTCACTTCGGCCCGGACCCCTGGTTTCAATACCCCTGAGTTTCGGCATGACTTTCTGAACAAGCTGATCCTCAAAGGCAACTTTCATTTCTTTATAAAGTTTATCCTGATTACTAAATTCCTTGAATCTCTTTTCTTTTCCGGATCCTTCCCACACTTCCAATTTCCTAACAGTAGGATAATTTGCCAAATAATACTCCACCGACTGCCAGACACGATGTCCTAATGCTCTTCCTACATTTGCCAAATAGTTGTTCATATCCTCAATAAATCCTTTAAAAGGCTTTATTTGTTCGTTAGTGAACCTGCTCTCACGACTCCACCAGCTCTCCCACAATCTTCTGGGCAACAAAGATGCAGTATCGTTCAGTGGTCTTAATTTCAAACGACGCTCCAAGGTTGTTGGACGCGGAAAGTAAATGACAATCCCGCGATCCAGAACTTTGTCAGAAAGCGATTTGGTGGTTTCGTCCTGGTTCATTGTGCCGGTCCAAAGCACATTTCTGCCCAATGGAAGGTTATAAGGTTGGAGTCCGGCACCAAGTTTAACTTCTAAGGACGGTACATCATTTCCTTTTTGTCCTCGACGCAATTCAAGTTTGCTCAAAAACTCAGCAAAGTAGAGTTCGATATGTGCAAGATTCATCTCATCCAAAAGGATCATGCACATGACATCTTCAAGGCCTGGATAGTTGTCGTCCATTTTTTTCTGACTTTGTGCTAAAAGTCTGAGGATGGATTGAGCATCAAATTTGTTATCAATGGAATTAAAAAAGCCAAGCATTGACTCCTGACTATCCCAGTTTGGCTGAACTGCCAGACTTAAAAAGTTCAAACCACCAAAATGGGAATAAAGCCTTGGAAGTTCAGATTTTCCTGTTCCGCTTACTCCAGCCATAACGGTAATCGGCGACCACTCTGCAGTCTTCAATGCTGTATGGAAAGCATACAGAATCCGTTTTGGAAACCTTAACCCGTAATCAATACAAGCAGTATCAATACGATTTAACCAATCTATTTCATTTACCTGTTCTGAAGAACGTGCCAGATATTCCTTAAAGTATGGAGTTTCGATGTCACGGATACGCGCCTCCCGGTCCTGTTCACGCTCATAAGACGCCTGAAGGCGTTTCAGATCTTCATTTAGCCTGTTATTATCAGCATCTACCGATTCAAAGCGCCGGGTTAGTGATTTATTCTGCTCTGTCAGTTCTTGAATTTGCATTTCAAGCTGATTCTGTTCTCGGGCATTATCCCTTAGGGTATTATTTTCTTCTGAAAGTCGCGTACATGCATCTTTGAGCCTTTGCTCCTCCGCTTGGCTTTTGTCAAAGGCGGTACGCATTTCTTCGGTCGGACGCTCAAGAAGATCTGATCGTAACCTTTTCAGTGCTTCTTCCTGCTCATTTAGCCTCAGAAGAACCTGTTCGGGATCTTCGTTGCCAAGCTTACGCTTCAATTCATCATAATTGCCACGCGTCTCCTCACTTATTCTTATAGACTCCCGCAGACGTTCACATTCGTCTTTCAACCTGACTTCATGTGACTCGAAAGCCTTTTGGCGCTCTGCTATCTTTAAATCTACCTCGTCATCAATATTACTTTCCCGTTCAATCAGCTTGCCTTCTCGTGATTTTAGTCGTGCCTTGTTGTATTCTATGTCTTCAGATTGAGTATCAAGTTCAGCTCTCAACTTAGTAAGTTTGTCATTCTCAGATTTTAATCGATCTTCCTCCGCCTCTTTGTCTCTATTAAAAACATCCCGCATCTCTTTCAAATCTTTGGCACACCGGTTACTTTTACCAGCAAGCTCTTTTTCGATCTGACTTTCAAGATCACTATAGCGTTTTACGCGCAACTCGTTCATTTCCTTATCGAATGAAACACGCCTTTCAGACAGTTCATTTTCATGATCTTTTTTCTGTTCGTTAAATCCCTCCTGCATTATTATTTCCGATTCCCTCAGTTTTTCCTCTCTCTGGCGAAGCTTTTCAGCCTCTTGTTCAAACGTCTGAAGCTTGGTAAAAATTGTAGTTTCCCTGTTTTTAAGCTGTTTTTCAAAGGCTTTGCAGGCCTCTTCACGTTTTGCAAGCTCTCTAAGTATGACTTGGTTCTTTGAAGCGAACCCGGCTTCGGCTGACAATTCTCGTTCCTTCAATGCTCGTTCGCGATCAGCATTCTGCCCTTCTTTTTCTATTACTGATCGCAAGCGGTCTTCAATTTGCTTCCCAAGAGAATCCAGTTCTTTTTCGCGTGAATCCAGCTGTTTTATTTGGTACTCTATCGCCTCATGGAACGCCTCGCGCTGCTGTTTCACAAATTTATTCTTTGCTTCCAACTCTCGGCGGGAGACATTTCCTTCACGTTTTCTTATATCTGCATCTTTTTTAATAAGATCAGACTGCATGGATTCGGCAAGTTTTTCACGATTGGTCACGTCAGCATCTTGCTGGTCTAAGCTTCTTTGACTTTCATTCATCTCTTTTTCACGACCATCAAGCTGATCCTGCCACTTTTTCAATTCTTCTTCACTTTTACCAAACCATGCCATGATTATATCTCCATTAAGTTTTTTACAATTTTGAAAACGTTCTCTTTCAAAGTAAGCAATTCATCATCATCATAAAGTTCATGAAGAATTTGCTCGGAAGATTTGTTTCCATGCCCTCTTAGTTCGACAACTCTTGCGGCAAGAGTAAGCAGGTCAGGGGCATGTCCTGAGATAGTTACTAATTTCTCTATTGGCATCAGTATTAAGAATGTCATTAGACTTGCCTGAAGTGATTCACTGTTTCCACGACAAGCCAGTATTATGAACCTTTCCTTGGATGTATAAATGCACTGAGGAATTTTATTATCAACCAATGTAAAATTAGCTTCAATGGATTTTGCATGTGCAATCACTTTTAGGTCCTCATCAGCGTTAATTTGTTCTATATAATCTGTAATGGCAATAAATAATGCAATCTGAAGTGCCGAGGCTAGCGAATTAATATGTGCTGGAGCATACATAGGCCCCCTGTCCATGGTATCCCAAGAAAGTTCGATTTTAAGCAATTCCTCAGAGAGGTTGCGTGGCATCATCAGGACCTCAGAGATACCAAAATAGTTGTCAAGGCTTATCCTAGCCTTTAACCTAAGCTGATCTATATCGCTCACTTCAACGTTGATATCTTTTTTGGCTTCGCCTGTTTTAGATTTTAAGGACGGATAGAGACTCTTGATGATTTGATGGGTTTGCATTCTGCAATCATCAATAAGTCTCGTATTAACAGTAAGTTCTTTGTGATCGCAATTTGGACATTTCTTTATTTTATCGATTCTGCGATAAATTGCGCTACACATCGTACAATTGAATGAAGTAGGCTTAATTATCTCTTTGTAGTCTAACTCCCCACCATGCTTTGCAGAGTTCCTGAACCGTTTGAGTTTGGCTATAAAAGTCAAACTGTTGGTATGATTCAATGCCAAAGAGTTAAATGGATGCTGACTATCCTGTGATGCACCGGCTATAGCAAGCGCGAGAAGCGGTTGCATTTTTACGCTTCCTTCTGAATAAGCCCTGATAGCCCCAAGTTCAACCTCGGAAAGGAGGTTCCCGGATTTTGGAATCGTAAACCCAATATTTTTTGCAAACTTAAGTAATAATATATTGTTGTCTTTGTATGATTGGGAAGCAAATATCTGCTCCCAATGATCAACCGGGTTTTCAAAAACAACTTGGCGAAATGTCCATTCAAGCGCATCATAAAGATTTTCAAGGGTTTTTCGTACAGAATTTTGAAAAACCTTTTCCTGACTGGAGGTGCTAAATGGCATATTAGTGTTTCTCCAATCTTCTTCGGCTCTGTTCAAACGTGTCCTCACATCTGGGTATTGAAAAAGTGCATCACTAAAACCTGAAGGCAGTCCATTAACTGATTTTGGGTCAACACCTTGCTTTTGTTGTGCCAACTTGACAAGGCCTTCTTCTTTTAATCTTACAATCCATTTATCAAAGTTTGAATCATTCTTTGCTGCTTGGGCTAATGCCTCTTTGAAAACAGATGAAAAACCATAGCCAAATGCATCGGTTACCAAAAAATCAGGATTACCTTTCTGCACAATCACACTGCAATGTATAAAGACCATTTCGGGTTCATGCTGGACTGTAATCGCTTCTGATTTCGAATAAAATGGTGGCAAGCCAATGTTATTCTCAGTAAGTAGTGAAAAACGTTTATGGAGATTCTTAAAAGCCTTGATAGTTTTGGAAACATCATCGGATGTCGGAACATTCCTTAGATATTCATACTTCTCACAGAGCCTTTTTGCCCATATTGGCTTTCTGTCTCCAGTCGTACCTAGAGCAAATCTTGCACCGCCTGCACTCGCTTCCATAACATTCTCATACTGAGGAGCTTCGCTTACCACCACGGGCAAAAGACTGCCACATATAAGATCAACATAAACTGTTGCTGCCATATATTCTTCCGACTCATGATCCCATTGTTCAATGACTTCTTTTGCATCTTTCGTAAGCTCAAAGCGTTCAGTCAGCAGGTTAAGTTGGGATAAACGATATTGAATGAACTTCACAATTTCAGTTTCCAGACATGTGATATCAGCCAATTTTACAGTGTTGCATGTTTCGGTTGCGCAAAGTTTAAGAATCGTTTCTTCAAAGATGTTAAGAGCTTTTTTTCGCCTTGAGGGGATCGATACTTTGAATGCATGACACGGCCAGAGTATATTCCGCCCCGAAGCAATTTGAATTCCGGTAATATTTTGCTGGAAACTTATTATTTTAGGGTGATTATCTTTTGCATGTTTTGTCATAAGATCACCCCCTCCATTGAGCATAATTCAAAGTAATTTCCAAGCGCAGGAACCGCTTCTTTTCCGATATCTGTCTGCACTAAATCTGAATCACCAACAAGAATCAACATTTTCATTTGCCTGCTCATGCTTACACACAGACGGTTTTCCGACATCAAATGTCCAAACATTTTATGTTGCTTTTTCTTATAGTTATTTTCATTATTTATATAGCCCGGAAGGTTGTTCATGTCTTGCGACCTCACAATGGATAGGAAAACGACATCAAACTCCATTCCCTGAAAAGCATCCACGGTCCCAATTCGAAACCGCTCTTCAATTGTCGATTTTCCATCTTCCTCTTTTTTTAGAAATTTGTACTCGTCAGAGATTCCCCAAGCACCACCGGAATATCTTTCAGTAATACCATGTTTGGATAATTCTTCGAATACGGCATAGACTTGAGCCTTATAGAAGCTGATCACCCCAAAGCTTAGTTTTTTGCCTTCATCAGAATCGATCCATTTTGTTAATCTGTCCGCTATCGCTTGAGCCTCCGCAATCCTTCGGCGGCTCTTATTTGGCAATTGTTCTTCTTTTCCGTCTTTGTTAGATACTTTGAGCCACGTTGCGGCGCAACCTTCGGTATCTCTTAGCTTGTGTGCAAATAAATCCGCTGGCAAAGGAGATTTAAATCTTTCATCATATGGTTCATCACCATCAGGCTTATAATAAAAATTGTTGCTTATAAATTCTCCGAGCAAGGGGTGCATTCGGTACTGAGCATCCAAGGTTACGATGCGACATATATTATCTTTCTGCTCAAGCTTTTTGAGCCGATTGAAAAGATATTCAAACATGCTCTTTTTAACGAAATCCTGATTCAGATTAGGATTTTCACTGCCTTCATCTGTCTCTAACGCTTTAGCGACCTCTTCATCTATCATGTGTGGCAACTGGCGGTGATCTCCAACCAGAATGATTCGTTTTTCCGCTTGAGACATGGGTATGAGCAGATCCCTTGGGCTTGTTCTTGCAGCTTCATCTACAACAACGGTGTCGTATTTAACGGACGCATCTTTAGAATACTTAGTTTTAACGTTGCTCATTTTCATACTGCCAGCATATTGAGTCGTTGCCGCAAAAACAAAGTTATAGTCTTCCATGGTCTCTCGCACGCCACCGGGATTGTCTTCAAGTTCATGCAGAAAATCGGCGAGAATTACATCAGTCTGATTTGCTCTGGCTCTATGTTTATCAAGCCGCCTCGAAACCTGGGCAATAAGTTCAAGAATGTCTTCACGTGGCTTTTCAATTCTGAATAGGGGCTTTGGAGTATACATATCAAGGAGCTTTAACTTGATCGATCTCAAGTCATTCAAAAAATCGATATGACGACCGCTTTCCCAGGTAATAGCCTTTTTTAGAGCTTTTCTTTCGGATTCATCCAGCACAGTTTCAAAGCTTTCAAGAACATCAGCGGTTTTTTCTTTTCCATCATCCCGAAAACCTTCTTCGCTGATGCGCAGCGCTCGTATTAATCTAAGGGAAGCTGTTCTTGTGAACTGATTTGAATTTGCTTCTGAGTTTAG
>Ga0233411_10000260_pt1 | contig 17238 bp, 11 predicted proteins | sample Na_anoxic_2_MG_FD_179799 | JGI IMG/M metagenome (GOLD analysis project Ga0233411, IMG submission 179799) | Seawater microbial communities from Saanich Inlet, British Columbia, Canada - Na_anoxic_2_MG | ecosystem: Environmental > Aquatic > Marine > Inlet | place: Canada: British Columbia...
TGCCCGAGTTGGCGGCTAACCCCTGCATCTCCTCAACGTCTGTGTTGAAACCTTCCGCCCTCGTGCGATAAGCATTTGTCTTGATTGGGTACAACTCTTCAAACAGTCGATCCGATACTTCCGTGTATGACCCTGACTTTACAACAGCAGAAGTCGCTCCCGCCCTGCCCAGGGCTGCTGCACGTGGGTTGTACTCTCCGGTAGTAACGAAGTTCGCAATCCCGTATGCATAAGAAGCCATGTATTCATCAAACCCTTGAGGGGCATAAGGCCCACTATCGGTGATAAGCCTGTCTGTAGAGAGGCCGAAGGTTCCAGGGGCCGTTGCACCAGCCTCATACATTATAGATGCCAATACGTCTAAGTCGCTACGACCTGACGGGTCTACCCCACGCTTATCAATGATCTCTCTTTGTTCTTCCTCACGTTCATCAAACGAATGAACCCCCCGCTCCGCTGAGTACGCTGCTTGAAGTGTGACTTGCTCCGCAGCGAGCCACGGCAGACTAACCAGCCGCCACATCCCCTTTACGATTGTCATGGGATTTCTGAGGTGTTTCATAAACTCGGAGCCGACCCATTTTCCAACAGCCGATTTAGCGATCTTACTACCGACACCACGTCCTACTGGGTCGAGCACATTTCCATATGTCCCTTTTGCCATAGACCAAAGAACCTTAAACGGACCAGTAGTAATGGGTCTACCCCACTTTAATCCGCCCCTTATGGACTTCCACATCTCCTTCTTTATGGCCTTCCTTACCTTCTCTGCCCCGCCTTGGAAATCCAGGGTTTCTAACGCCGCTTCTCCAAGGTTCGCTGCGACCTTCTTACCTAGCGGAGTGTTTGTCAGGAACTCCTTTATTGCTGCGGGATCAGGGTTTCTAGTCATCTTTTCAAGCATGCTCAACCCCGACTTCACAAGACCACCACGATCCTGCGAAACCATAGTTTCTAACAGTCGTAAAGCCCTTCCATCTCCTCCGGCCTTACCAAGTAAGCGTCCCAGTGTGAGTGTAGCGAGGACAGTCGTGCCCACAGGAACGGGCTCGACTCCTTCTGATGCCCGCCGATCCTCTTCCATAGCCTCCACGGCAAGGTCTATCAAGCCTCTATTTATGTTGTCTACAGCACTGGCACGTTCAGGATTCGGGACAGTCCCCATTGCCTCAACTGCCTTTTCTATCACCTGTTCAACGGGGGCACCAACTTGCGCCATGTCAGGCTTTGGTTGACCATTAGTATCGGTACCTGCACCAGCGGGGTTAGCACCAATGGTTCCAGCAGCCCGCTTCTCCTCTTTAATCACTGGTCCACGTAGTAGCACAAGGCTGTCGGGTCTACCGTCTGTGCCTTCAATCAGTTCAAACTGTAGGGTGCTAAAGTAGTCACGGTAAGCACCGTTCTCAAGTGGTGTCAGCACACGCAGGTTACCGTTCTCAAACATCATTATGGAATTCGGTGCCCCCAGTGCGTCGTTGATGTTTGCCATCAAGTCCATGAAGTTCTCCTGCGTGTCCCCACCTTTCATGGAGGTTAGGTGACTATACACAGCACCAAGAAACCTACGTTGATTGGAGGTGGTTTTCTCGGTGAGGCTCGACCACAGGTTGGGGTACTCAGTTACGCTGGGTAGTTCTTTGCCGTTGAGGTACTCCTTGATACCGCCAGCCTGCACGATTTGATCTTCACTAGGGACGGTACGAGTGGACGCTGCCCCGCCCCCCTTGCCGGAAGTGGCCGGAACTATGATCCTGCCCCTTAGGCTCTTAATGCTATTCAGCATGGATTGTATTGCTGTCCTGGTGTCACCCTCCGGTAGTAGGGCAACCTCACGTTCATAACCCAGTTGTAGATCAACGAGCGTTGAGCCAAAAGATTCGTTCACATTGATATTGGTCGAATCACGGAACACGGTAGACAACAACAGGTCAAGCGATCTTTGATCCCCGCTTCGTATAACCATATCGACGTGATCGGTAAGGCTATTCAATACAGTCGAGATGTCTCCACTGGTTACGAGTCCCCCGACACTGGTGTTGTGTATACGCTCGGCTGACTTAGCAACGTTGATAAACCTGATCGCCTTAGTGTCCGTTGGGTCTAGGCGTGGTATGAAAGCATTGACTGCACGAATGCTCTTTTCCGCATCATCAGCCTTACGAAGCAGCACGCCTACTGCATGTGTGCCCGGCCCGTTGGGGGACAATGCCTGCCCTTCAGCCCTAGCAAAAGCATAAGCACGCAAGTCCTTTTCGGTGGCAGCGGTCAAGTCGTGAACTCCAACGTCGTCCGTGCCTCCGTTCGCCACAAGGTTAGCCTTGCCGATGAACTCATCAAGCCTGCCGTGTGCAACGTAAGGATCAACTTCTTCATTAATCAGTGCGGTACCGTACTCAAGAGACGCTTCCTGTACTGCGTTATACCGGAGGCGGATATCCCTGATCCCACGCTTCCACGAAACAAGCCTTGCTGTATCCTCTGTTGTCCCTGTGTCTGATCTCATTTGTGAAAGGGCAACGTCCCGCTCATCTATGGCGATATCCTCTACCGCATCCAGGTACTTCCCTCTTAGTTCTCCCTTCTTGCCTCGCAGTGCTCCTCTATACGCCCAAGGTGCCGCCTTGACTAGGTCTTCAAACTTCTCGTCGAACTTCTTTTTCGCTTCGTCCATGTTAGGTGGCATTGGTTCCCCAGTAGGGTCCAGTTCGCCCAACTCTGAAGCACTCTGCCCCTGCTCGAATACAGCAGCCTCTTGAAGGAACTCACTCGCCTCACCTTGCAGTGCTTTGTTAAAGTGGTCGGACGATAACTTGTCCAGAATCTCCCCACCACCCTTGACTAGAGTGTTCAGGGTGCTTATGGAGTTGAGTGCACTCTGGTACTCTTGGTGTTTGTCCCTTATAAGGGACTCGTCCTGGGTTTCCACAGCCTCTTGGTAGTTAGGCCCGGTTAGGTTGACCTGTACCATTAAGCCCTCCCGAACATCGCTGGGTTCCTCATCTTGTGCCCCTTCGGCAAGCCCGCAAGCATGGCAGTACTTTGATAGATGCCTTCCCTAACGGTCCCACCCTCACCTGAGGCAGCAGAACCTGAACGGGTAGACACGCCAGCACCTGCGTACTTCGAGCGGTCATTGGCAGCCTTTTTTCGTGTGACACGTCCACGCTCGTAGGCAGCGGAGAGCATGGTGTTTGCCTTCTGCTTACGCTCCTCCGCTTCCTTCTCTTTGCGCTTCTTCTTAGCCCTATGGCCCAGAGCGAATCCCGCTAAAATCCCCGCTGGCCCCATCCATGACATTGATAGCGTGGCCCCCAGCGAAGCCGCACTCATGCCCGTGTCTATAGCACCTTCCCATTCTTCTGACATTATCCCTCCACACTCATATCTATGCTAACCCCAACGATTTCCGCACCATACGGTCGATCCGAGGACAACTCCACTATAGGCTGTGTCCCGTACAATCCAGCAACAGGCACCTCAAACCACCCTTGTACGGCAGTGGGTATAGGAATGTCGGAAACGGTCTTGAACTCCATGTCGGCTTCGTACCCATTCACCTTTACACCACGTGAGTTGTTAAGATTGACTATAACTGAGGATATGTTCTTGTTCCTACCGAGGGTGCTGGGACTCCTTGGGGTGCCCGCTGACTCAGGAACCCTTGGCTGGATAACCATGCTGATCTTCTTACCCACCAGTACGTTCGCTGCGGCAGTTATCGCAGACTCAGTCCCCACCACGATAACCCCACCCGCACTACAAGCGAACTCACCACGATATAGGCCATCTAGTATAACAGACACCGTGGTGCCATTCAGGTGGGAGTCAGTTGGCAGTGTTATTGTCAGGTTAGGATCGGCATATGTGGTGGTGTTGGGGGTAAGCACCTCGTCCATGAAGAGGCTATCCTCATATCTAGCCAAACGGTACTTACCAGTGTCCTCAAGCGATACATAAAAGTCGTCCTTTAACTTTGCCTGAGTTCTTGAGGGGCATATAGCGGAGCATGGCGGCAACTTCATTCTTGACCACCCAAAGAACCCGGCAGTCTCATTTACTCGGCATGCCAAAACCTCCCCATCAGACAGCCTGACCATGATAACAGGGTCTTCTTCTCCCTCCCACACGATCATGTCCGTAATAGTCCCGGCGTTAAATAGGTGTTCATGGCCCAAGGTTATGTTTTTACTGACATACCTCTGATTAGCAAAGTTGAACTGCATTGCTCGTATTGTTTTTCGGTCCTTTTGGGTGTACAATAGTAGGTTGCCGACGATTACTGGCCTGACCCCTGCCGAACCATACGCCGATTGCCTATCAACGCCAATACTGAGTGGTGATAGGGGGGAACCAGTGATTGAGAACTCTGCGGAGTCTGTCCCGATTATCAGATCCTTCCCGCTAGCCAACCATTGCACCTGACTGCCACGAAGGTCATTCACAATGAAGTGCATTCCGTCAGAAGCGTCCCCTCCAAGTACAAAGTTGGTGGGGTCGTCAGCCACACTTCCGACGATAACACGTTTCTCCTTGGTGAAGCCCGAAAGCAGTACCCGCCCCTGGTGACTTACGCCACAACTGGGGAACCCAACAGCAGTAGACCACCCCAGTTCAAACTTCGAGGTGATCGACTGGTGTATAGGGGCAACTATACAGTGTGCTACGTAGCAGTTTAGTTTCTTTTCCTTCAGAGCGAACGATCCACCGTTGATGTGGACAACTCCACCAATGTCCACCACAGTACCCGCTACTGTAGGGTCTGCCACGTCCCCATGCGTAGTGGTGTCAAAGGCTGCGTCATGGTTTTCTGGAATGTGCTTGAATATGTCGGTATCAGGCACGTTGCCCACATAAAGAAACACCTCGTCGCCCGCCTGTATCTTTTTATACAGCCCAGGCTCTATTGGGGTGGCCCCGACAGTTGTGGTATCTGACCAAGTGTTCCACTTGGCAGCCATGGTTATCGTTGGCAGTAACGCTTTTGTACGCTTATCCCGTAGACGGTATATCACTTGCCCATCTATATCTTGAGCGGGAGTGTCTGTTTGCCACGTGGCGTAATCGACGGTTCCGGGGTGAGCGGTCGTCCCAGCCATTATGTAGGCGATAGCAATGGGATCTCCATCCCCAGAGGTAGACACAGTGCCTTGAGGATTTGCACCAGTTTCCGTGCCAGTCATAGCAACCATAGCCAGTGCCGCTGTCTTGGTTGCCGTCCCATTGTCTATTACTCTCTTTGTTACCACGCATCCCACGAGTTGGTTAAGGTTAGTTACCCTGTCTGCGGCAGTTCCGCTTAGTGCGACGGATCGTAGCAATACCTGTGTCGGGTTTTGTTTGTAGGAAGCACTGTTAAGCATGGACGTGGCAACTGGAGCATAGCCAGCACCCCCTGGGGCTGCCATGTCGCCTGGTTCTGGTTGGTCAGTATGCTGATAAAAGATGCTGCCATCTGCGGTAGGTTCGGCCACCCACGGACCATCCCAATCTAGCGGGTCGTCAGTAAGACCTTCAAAATCCCATAACGCATCGGCATACCACGGGAGTGTGGTGACGGTCTTCATCTCGACCTTCTTTGAACTGTGTATCCGTGTAACCATTGCATACAAGCCACGTAGGTCTTCGCCCCAATCGTTGTAGTCTATGTTGGGGGGCTTTGTGTCACCTGCGCCAGTGGGGGGGTGGGGTGCGGGGTTCTTCATCCGTGCGTGCCCGACCCGGTATATGGCAAACATATCGGACTCGTCGAACCAGTCCCTTGTAGTCTCCACATCCCATGCGACTTCGTCGCCAAACCATGTACCTGCTGAATCAGTTTGACCCGTCACGACCATTGAGAACCGTTCGCCAGAACGCTTCACCCCAGGAGACCTGCCCTTGCATAGGTATGGACGTGTACTTAGTTTGACTACGCCAGCAGAGTCAGTTGTAATGTATACCTGGATCGGTGCTGCATCTGGGTGCAGTACAACCAAAACCTCTTCGTGCTGGAAGTACTGAAGATCAGGGAGTTGGGTAGCAGTAAAGTTGTGCTGTCCGAACAACCCTGTATATCCATTGGTTGAGCCAGCGGATGTTGTTACAGTGCCTGGAGGCCAATAGTTCCACTCGTCAGTTCCAGCCGTTATGGACCTGAATGGCAGGTTGTAGCCCGTAGTCCACCCAACAGAACTCGGGCTAGCCTCATTAACGGAAGTTATGAACGTGTCGTTGACCACAGCCCTGATAACACCCCAGGAGTCCTCATCACCAGTGGAATCCGACATGACCTCAAACACAAGCACGTAAATGTCCGACCCATGCACCATTGGGATCAACTTACAAGCGTCAGAAGTGTAGATCGCTGAGTTGACGCTTGTAGAAAACGCTGTGTCGTCAACGAATCTAGTCCCGCTACGCTTTTCTACGGTTCCACTAGACGATACAATGGCACCCTCAACCTTACGGCATGAAGCATCATAGACCTCTGGATTTGACAAACCATCGAGCCTTGGAGATACCTCACCGTTTCGGAAACTAACCTGTGGATACCACAAACTACCCTCCTCTGTACCTTACGTCAACCAACTCGGTTGGAGCGAAGTACTTCCCAGACGACTCTTGACCGTCAATACCCTTTGCCTTGAGTAACGCCTCTCGATACTTCTGCTCTATGATCTGGATCTCACTTGCACTCTTGCCAAAGTTGGCCCCGACAAAGGCCGCAAGACCCAACCCAGCAGCATGCCGCATCGCTGGCGATAGCAGGTGAATGTAAGCGTCCCCAACGTCAAATACATACTCAAGTTTAGCCGTGGCCTGATTGGTTACCAAGCACCTAGTCTTTACCGCAGTGGTTTTAGTGGAAACTATCTCGATCTCCCACTGTACCGCCTCTGACGACTTAGGCTGATTGGCATGACCATTCAGGGTTAAGGCCCGTATGTAGTCAGACGGCAGGGAGAACACGTTTTGCCACCTAGTAGAGTCCTGGAAGTCTGAGTCCTCCAGCGCAGTGAGGACGGCTGTGGTCTTGCAACCATTCCAGGCGTGATCGCTAATAAACTGCTGCCTGAAGTCGTCCCAAACCCTGTCTATTAGGGTGGCCTGAGCACTACCGTCTGTTTGCCCGGTAACTAGCCCAACACCTAGTTGCGTAAGTCCAATGTTCCAGATATCCTCGACTGCCATATACTCACTCCTCTTCAAAAACATGTTTCTTCGTTGATGCAGGACACCACCACGGTCTACGGACCTGTCGAGGTCTCCGATACCCGTAATGGTAACAGATAATATGTGTGTAGCCGCCGATATATAGGGTCCATAGGGGAATCCCGTTAGTGGCTGTACCAGTATAGGGTCGGCATCGTCAATCAGGTACCAATGTCGCACTGAAGTAAGCGAGGCTGCGCTGGTCTTGAGTGTCACGAGACCGTCTGCGGCGGTCAGGCTATAGGTCTGTACCGAGGTTATTTTAGGAGGACGTTCGGTTGACAGAGCAATGGAGACAACAGCACCGTCATCCCTTAACTCCCGAAGATAGCCAACAACCGAGGAAGTTATATCCGCCGCACCTGGGGAGACCACCACTTCGGAGGTTGACGAGGCTAAACTGAGGGTTATCGCAGACGTTATACCACCGGAGACGGTAACGGACACAGGCGCAGGACTGTTATCTAGCCCCCACACCTGCGTAGCGGTAAGCCCACCTGTAGTTGTCATCACTACATCAGAAGTATCATCTTCTAGCGAGAGTACCTGGATTGCAGTTAGTTGTCCCGTGGAGGTCATTACTACAGCGGACCCGCCCACTAATAAAGCGTCGCTCGTGCTTGCTAATACCCCTGTAGACGTTAGGACAACAACATCGGGAGGTGCATGCGCTAGCGAGTGTACTTGGGCAGCGGTGATACCCCCGGAAGAGGTCATTGCTACTTCGGGAGGCGTGTTGGCTAAAAGTAGCACACTTGTAGTAGATATTGCCCCAGAGGAAGTCACCCCTACGACCGGACCAAGGTTGAATGTGTCGGACAGTAGTAGTGTGCTTGTAGCGGTCATTGCACCAGAGGTGGTCACTGCTGTTTCAGGAGGTGCGCTGGCTAGCAGCAGGTCGCCTGTAACCGTCAACGCCCCAGAGGAGGTCATTGACAATACTGTTTGCCCGTCATCAGATAAGCCCCGTACCTGTACAGAAGACATCTGTGCAGAAAGCGACACAGACACAGCGGGAGGTTCGTTGGCTAGCAGCAGGTCGCCTGTAGCAGTCAATGCTCCCGTACTCGTCATCACTACTTTAGGAGGCGTATGGGCTAGCGAGAGTACCTGGGTCGCAAGCAGCGCACCAGAGGTGGTCATTGCTGTGCCAGGAGGTGCGCTGGCTAAAAGCAAGTCACCTGTGGCCGTCAGCACCCCGGAAGAAGTCGTGGACAGTACTATTTGCTCACCTTGAAGTAGAGACCATACCTGTGCAGCAGATATTTGTGCGACCGAAGTAACTTCTGTTGCGGGGGGTCCGTTGGCTAACAGTAGTGTTTGAGTGACGGTCAATGCTCCCGTGCTGGTCATTGCTACATCGGGAGGTCCGTTGGCTAAAGATAGTGTCTGAGTAGCAGTTAAGGCACCTGAGGATGTCGTGGACGATACTATTTGTTCGCCTTGAACTAGAGACCATTCCTGTGCAGCAGATATTTGTGCAGCAACGGTAACAACAACATCAGGAGGTCCGTTGGACAACAAGAGTTCTTGCGTAGCCGTGATGATTGCGACTGGAGTAATGGCAACGGTGCCATCGGTGCTTGCTAACGAGAGTTCTTGCGTAGCAGTAATACCCCCAGAAGAAGTCACCATCACTTCTTTGTCAGGGGATTCCAGCCCTAATGTTTGCGTAGCAGTAATACCCCCAGAGGAGGTCATTGACAGTACTGTTTGTTCGCCTTGAACTAGAGACCATTCCTGTGCAGCAGATATCTGTGCGACCGAAGTAACCGTAACAGCCGTAGGCTCGTGCGCTAGGTCTAGGTCTTGGACTGCCGATATCTGTGCGGATGCCGTGATCGTTGTCGCTGTTGCTGTATCTACTAAATAATGGTCACTACTAAAGGAGGAAGACGCAGATCTAAGAGTCGGTGAGATAACCGCATTGAATACGATACCGGTGTCGTTAAACCACTTGGCACGGAACTCGTAGGTGGTGTCTTCGGCGGTGCCTGTGCCCATGGCTAGAGCAAAGTGGACCTCAACCCACCCTTCGTCACATTCTAAAGCGAAGTCGAGGCGGTTAGCATCCTCATGCTGCCTACCAGCGGCTATATAACCAGATGGGATACCGCTAGTAGGGGCAGTAGTGACCGCCATACTACTAGATACAACTGTATTGTTCGTGCATATGGTGTTTGGTTTTAGGTATGGGCCAGCAATTGTCGTGGTCTTGCCCACATTGAGCCACGCATCACCACTGCTACGTATACGTGATTGAAGCCTACACGACCCGTTACGCTTGTCTCCATCCTTGAAGACATCGCCCTCGTCCTTGGCTGCTGTGCATAAGGTTATTTGCTCGGAGGTGCTGGACAGTACATACCCAGCGTTCTCGCTGACTCCAGTGATTTGACCAGGAGTGCCCCCGAAGCCTGTGGGCATTCGTATCCACGAACCTGCCTGGGCTACCATTTATAGCCCCTAAGCGCATGTAATGATTAACGCCCCAGCGGCAATCTGTACCGTGTCTCCAGTAGTAACTACAGCAGGCGTTGTCCATGTACCAGAGATAATCATATTGGCTGCGGAACAGTTTGCAGCGGTGTCGCTGAGGTGGACACCATAGGCGTTTACCGTGCCCCAGGTTCCAGTGGCGTTGGCTGTGAACTCTACAACACCAAAGTTCGTTAGACTGTCACTGGTAGCAGGGGTGTTACTGGAACCAGTGAGTCCGAAAGTGCACGACACAGGGTCATAGTTAGAGGCGGTCGTAGATACATGGTCGGTGAAGTCTGCGGTTTCGCCAGGTTCACCTGTCCCGTTGTGTAGCGTAATGAAACAGGTGCCCGCATTGACTAGTGGGGTGCCAGTTGTAAGCCCCCGTAAGACGGAGTTCAGGAATGCGCTTTCCCCTGTATTGGTTGTGCCAGCCATTAGGCCTCCCTCACTTTGAATCTAGTTGGGGGCAGTATGAACTCTTCGTCCACACCTATAACCCTGTTGTCGTCGAATCGCTCCCAGTATAGCATGTCGTTTGTACCCGGTGGACTCAAATCCCTGTCAGAGTTCCAAATGGCTATTCCACGCACAGTCAAATCGACCCAAGCGGCCCCGTTAAGAATGTTCCCGGTAGTCCACGACAGAGTTGCTGCGTTAGCAATGTATCGTAGGTCGCCGAACGTTTGCGTGGCTCCCCACCAAGGCGTTCCGGAAGCCTGGGCAGGGTACACACGTATTCGACCCGTCCCACCAGTACCAACAACCCCGCCACCACCATGCCACTCTTCAGCGACAGCAATGCCAGCGGCAGTATCGCCCGTAGGTAGAGTCTTGAGCAAGTTTACCCACGTCTCGGTGTGGCCCGTGACTGTAGTACCACGCATAAGCGACAGCGTTTTGTCACTTAACCAGTTGGTCTTTCCAGCCACGGGCCTCCCCTAACAGATCAAGTGCAAGGAATGATGACGATCTTCTTCGGGTCCATACGTGCGCCCCCGAGTCCGAAGTTATGGTAACACTGCAAGGAGTATCCACGTTCTGGAATCTCATCGAAGCGTACATTCACATTGTCAGTCATACCGAACACACCGCAGTCCTCAGTGTAGCAGTACACGTACTTGCCAGTGGCCGAGGTGACTAAGGTAGAAGCAACCGCATCCACAACCGACTCTTCAACGATCTGGTTGCAAACACGGAAAGACATTCCCATGAAGTCAACGGGCTGTCCTGCTTGCAATGGACGCAAGGCGTTGTAGTCCGCACTCGTGTATTGCAACTCTGACAGCAGTTGTCCAACTTGCTCTGGGTGCAACACGCAATGTACTTTCGTGCCAGCAGCCATGCCGATGGATTGCAAGTACTCCTGTGCAACAATCAACTTTTTGACATGTAGCCCATTCTTCTGAGCGGTGGTGCCCGCTCCGCTAAGTACTTCTTGTGACATGACTTCGACGTTCTGTAATCCACCGAGGCCAGCCGCTCCGATCATTCCAGTAACGCCACTGCCGTCACCCGACCATGTTGCGGAGGCAGTGTTGTTAGCGGTTCCTGCAAGCCCTCCGGCACCACCGAAAGCAAGGTCTGTGTCACGTCTAAAAGCGTGCAACAACGACCTGTTCAAGGCATCAGATTCCCCAGTGTAGGAAGTACCGTTGACGGTTGCTTCACCGATTAGCGCATCCAGGATCACGTCGTCCTTTTTGCGGTTGAATGCAGCGACCACGTTCTGTGCGTATTGACCGTCGGGGCGAACCGCACGCATGAGCGCACGCTCGTCACGGGGATCAAACAGTTCGGCGTACTCCCAGAACTGCGGCACAACTGTTCTGCGCTCGACTGGAGTCTGTGAGTATGGCTGGTCGCCTGTGGCGGAGGTGTTGGAGGAGTTGACACCGAACTGACGGCCACGTGTACGCTGCGTAAGGGACACACCCTTGTAGGAATCGAGGTTCAGGGGGTCGCCTTGCAGTTGCTCAGGCATCAAAGTGTCACTCAGTACAGACTCAGTGATCTGAGCCTTCAAGCGAATCATGTCACTGTAAGCCTCTTTGAAAAGACCTACATAGTTATCAAACTCGCCTTCGCTAGTTCCGGGCCATGCGCCCGAAACGGAGGTTGTGTAAGCCATTGAATGGCTCCTTTCGACAAAAGTTTAGTCTCTTGTCGGAAGGTTGTCCGTACCCACGGGCCTCCCTTGGCAACTACGTATGCCCCACACAGCAGTCTTTCCTGCGGTCAACCCGGCCCGTAGGTTATCGAGTGCCAGACATTGTCACCTAACCCCCTGGGGTTAGCGGTGGTTGCCTAGAAACTATACTTAGGCTGTAGCCTTGGGTCGGTAGCCCCGCTGTACCCAGCCTCTGATAGTTTAGCGAACAGCGTGTAGTACTCCTGCGTAACCTTTTCGTTTGCAGGGTGGTGCCTGTCTGCGAACTCGCTGCCCTTGAGGATCTCACGGATACGTGCCGCTGCCTCACGCATTTCGTTCTCCGGGTCAACAGCAGCCTCACCAGTGTTTGGCGACGAATCGTCTGCCATTAGATTTCCAACCTCTCGTAAAAGTTCGTATGCTTGTGGATTTTTCAGGTCCAGTGAGTTTACCATGTCGCTCAGTGCAGCATTATTCTTCAGGTGGTCCCGACCCCTTTTCGCTACCTCCAGGTACTCTTCGTACCTTGAACCGTAGGTTTCCTGTAAGTGAGTGTGTCCTTCCTCCAGTGACTTCTTCGCTAGACCCTCCTGGCCTTCGTTTGCAGTTCTCTGGGCTTTTACAAATGCGTCCCACTGAGGCTTCGTCAGATTCGCTGCATTCGCAATCTCCCTCGCTGTACTCGCCCATTCTTCCATTCCTTCCGGGGAACCGTACCCCTCAACAGACTCCGGCTTACCAATCTTCTGGTAAAACGCAGCCAACTCTTCACCACTGGCTTCAGCACTTGGAATGGCAATCCTGCCACTCATGCTTTTCTCCAGTTCCTGGTAGGACTTAGCAAGCCCCTCAACGCTGTCAAACTTACCGCTCAAGGCCTCTTTTCCTTCAAAGCCCTCAGACAAGTGTTCCGATAGTTCAGCCAAGTTCCTTCTCCGCTCTTTCTAGGATTGCCCTTATCTTCCAGTACGCCGACCTCAAACCAAGTCGCTTCGCCATAGCATGAGAATCTATTGGGCAACGGGTATGCTCGCCCGCTGCTTCCAAGTGCTTGTTAAGCATCTCCTCGGGTTCAATGGTATCACGTACACCAAACATAGTCTCCAAGTGGTCCAACACGTCCTTACCCGCAGGGGTATCAAACGTGCTCACATATGACTTTAGTATCCTATCCAACCGGAGCCTCCTCCTGAGGGGCTTGGGCTTGCGCTTCAGCCTGTGCTTGTTGTTGTTGCATCTGCGCTTCCTGCTGCTGCATTTGAGCCTCTTGTGCCTGAGCCTCTTGTGCCGCTCGGGCCTCCCGTATGTCATTGATCTCGTCTTGAGTCCTGAAGATCTCCGCTGGCACGTCACTCTGCTGCATGTCAAACTCACGCAACCTGTCCGGGTGAATGTCCTCAATGAATGCAGGGTCTTGGGTTGCTTGCATGAGTGCTAGCCTTCTCTCCAGGAAAGACATTACCCTCTGTGCCGACCCCTGCTTCTGTGCCGAGAAGAACGGACTACTAAACTTCACAGTGGCTGATATAGTCCCACCCATCATTGAAGCAGCCTCCACCCCTTCAGGAAGTTCATTCCTCCTAGCCATAATGCCCATGACAGACTGGACTACCGGGCCAAGGAACTCATTGTTCACAATATCAGCAGCAGAAGCCAGCCTCTGCAAACTCCTCTGCTGACGCTGCCTGGACTCCTCCGCACTGCGGGGTTGACTGGTAGGCTCAGACAGCACGTCGCTAAGGAACGCTTGCCTGATCTGGTCACGGTCGTCCCGTGCAATCTTATCAGCAGCAGCGTAATCCGCTCCGCTTTTAAGAAAGTTTGGTGCTATCTTTACAGGAGGTCTAGTCACAACGATACCGCCATTAGCAATATCCATGTCGATCATAGTGTCGTCCTCGACCATGAGAGGTGGGTTCAAATCCCTACCTGCTGCTATTAGGATCTGTCGCCTAAGTTCACTTAACCCCCTAGCGTCAGCACGAGCAAGGTGACCCCTGCCTCTTCCATACTCCTCTCCGTCTACACGGTGAAGCCTACTGACAATGTATGGCGCAGTATCGTACCCGCTCTCCCTTACAATAGTAGGAGGGATACCGTCGTTGCATATCCATGTGCTCAAGTAGTTCTTGTTCAACTTAGAAGGCGCACCCCCTGTGATCTTGCTCTCGTTCTCATAGCAGAACTGGTAGTACATAACCTCTTCCATAGGCCGACCCTGGCTTACGTGAGCCTTGGCTGAACTACCAGGGTTATCGAAATACCTTACAGCGTCAAGTGCTGGCATTGAGTACTCACGCACAACCATAGTGATACGTGCACCCTTACCCTGGGTCCACCACATACGACCAATCGGCACCGACTCAAACATGAGACCGCCCGTCTCCGGGGATACCATGTCCTCCTCTACTAGCAGTGTTGAGTTACCCAGGACAATCAAGTCCCGTAGAGCACCCGTGGCCTCAGTGTAGAAGTTACTCTGCGACAATGCTGCTAAAACACGCTGGGCAGTTTTGTCTAACAGTTTGCGGACGGTGTCGTCCTGCTGGAAATCGAATGGAGGGACAATGCGTAACCAGTCCTGACTGGGGGGCAACAACGCACCCTTCATGAAGTTGACCAAGTGGTCCGCTGCAATCATTGCAGTAGAGTCAAACACAGGCTTCACCCGCTTTGAACCACCAGACTTCTTGGTCGTGATATCCCCCCTGAAGGGCATCATGTAATCAGATATATCCTGCCACGCCGACTCGTGGTTCGAGCGGCTAGTCTTCATAGAAGAAAGCCTAGACAATAGTTCACGTGCAAGACTACTCATTACCAACCCCCAAAGAAATCTTCGTCCTTTATTCTAACTCTAGTGCTTCTCCTTGTAACCCCTGTAGGTTTACAAAACCTAAGCATCATCACGGCCTTATGTAGTGCGTCGATACAGTGGTCCTCTTGATTGTTAGCAACCTTGCCCTTATGGTGCCTGTACCTTCGCATCTCCTCTAGTGTATCCTTGCAACCGTTTGCCATGAACACTAACATCCCAGTTTGGAGCATTGACATGGTCTCTTCGATGACGGTCATTACCGCACGTGTCTTATTGCCCGTCATGGGGTCAACAACATACGACGCTTCGTTCAACACGTTAATGCCGTGCCCACGTAGTTCCCCCACTATGGTCCCACTGTTCGTGTGCCTCATGCCGTCATGCGGCCAAGCCACAGGGATCTCATTACCACCCATGACACGCAACCTGGAGGCGAAGTCACCGAGTTGGATATTCTCCGCCTTGAAGTCCTCTACTACATAGCATATACCTGAGGCCAGATCCTTCGCTATACGCACAGCAGCGTACTTGCCCACCGTATGAGCAAGGTCGATACCAATGATCTGGTGGAACTTCTCCGACACCCTGAAGTCAGGCGTGACTATCTGACCTTGAGGAATGTTGTAAATCAAACCCTGCGAGCGGACAGGCTTGCCATGTAGGCGTGCGTCAGCAAGGGGGTTGTTCTCGTACTTCTTAAGCAGCGTCTCACGGTGCTCCACACCCATGTGATCCGCTTGGGATATGTCGTAGTTGATAAGTCGTTTGATACCGTCCTTAGGCGACTTCTCAAACAACATGTACAGTTCAGTCTCACCACGTAGCGGAGTCATTGCAATATCAACAAACCCCCCAGTAGCATTGGTACGGGCAGAGAGTTCGTCGTAGACCATCATGTCAGGCTCTTCGTCAATAGCCACTAGATCTAATGAGTAACCCTGCAACCTTCTCCAACCCGTAGAGTAAGCAAACACGTATACCTTGGAGTATCCGTCCTCCTTACCCCTAGCGTCATAGTGCTTGACCTTGAAGTAATCAATCTGGTTGGCTACCCCACCACTTAGACGAGTTATGTCTTCCTCTGGTGAGAATGTTTCAGCGGGCAGGTATCCACCACCTCGCTCCTCAGGTATGCCCAGCAAACGGTTAACCAACAAGTCTCTAGTAGACTGAGCAGTCTCTCCCCCCAGTGCCGCTTGAATCGGACCCTTGAACCTATAGCCCGTGTACCATTCAGGATATAATCCCGTGACATGGAAAGTGAACTTCATGCATAGAGCAGTAGACTTACCCGCCTGATTTGCGCCAGTAAGCATAGTCTCTTTCGATTCGGCGTTAAGGAAAACCCTTTGACGAGCATTAGGATCTATCGTAGACAGAAGATCCAATCGGACACGCCGGGACATTTCGGTCTCTAACTCGACCTCTCTCAGGAGTTCTTCCCTATCCATCCGACATCCTCTTTCGACGTAGGTCAATAAGCATGTCCTTTAGTTCGGTATCAGACTTCTCCTTCAACGCTACGATAGTTGGGGCTTCTGGTGCGTCCTTCGGGATAATCATAGGTAGAATAGAGCGACCAAAGAACATGAGAACCCGGTCACCCTCCTTGGTCCCTGGTTCAGCCAACGCTGCCATTTGTCCCAACTTCTCGTAGAGACCAGCCTCCTGAAGCATACCCATGAAGTGTTCCTTGACCTCGGCAGGGGAACGGTGGACACTAGCCGGATACAGCCTAGTTACGGCACCCTCGGAATGGGCACCCTGCTCAGAGCGATTGCTAGACACCCACATCTTCCGATAGTCCTCGTCCGTCTTGGTCAATGCCAGGGCTAACTCGAAAGGAACACCAACTTCTTCGCAAGCGTCCTGGAAAGTCGAACCCTCCTCAATCAGGGTGAACATTTTATCCTTGAGGCCCATTCGGACCATCATGTCGTCGTACTTACCCCTGGAAGATCCGCCTGGAAGTCGTGGGGAAGGAGTTGCCATGTAACCACCTCTCATGCTTAAGAGTCTACGGTATACAGAGGCGTGCGGCAATAGTTTCGACGAAAAAAAATGTTGCGGAAACTGTTGACAGTGATTCTGGGGGTGAGAGAATGGTCTATCCAAGCCCACCCTGGGTGAGGACGTAACGGGCATTAGCCCACATACAGGAAGGATCTGCATGCAGATCAACCACATTATCATTGCGGGGAACTTGACAAGAGACCCCGAACTTCGTGAGACCCCTAACGGAGTCCCAGTCTGCAACCTCAGGATCGCCGCTAACCGTGGTGGCAAGGAGAACTCCGAAGTTCTCTTCATGGACGTTACCGCATGGAAGCGTCAAGCGGAAGTCGTTGCTGAATACTGCCGCAAGGGAGACGAGTTGATCATTGAGGGCCGTATCTCTCAGGACGAGTGGAACGACAAGGAAGGCAATAAGCGGGTGACCTACCAAATCGTTGCCCACAATGTCCAGTTCAAGTTGCCCAGCATGGACGACGAAAAGGAATCTGTGACCTCCCACAGATCGACTCAAGATCAAGTCCCCTTCTAAGTCCCTAACAACACGAGAAGTTTCTGACCTCCTGGGGGTAAGCAGATC
>Ga0233411_10000261_pt1 | contig 17224 bp, 30 predicted proteins | sample Na_anoxic_2_MG_FD_179799 | JGI IMG/M metagenome (GOLD analysis project Ga0233411, IMG submission 179799) | Seawater microbial communities from Saanich Inlet, British Columbia, Canada - Na_anoxic_2_MG | ecosystem: Environmental > Aquatic > Marine > Inlet | place: Canada: British Columbia...
ATAAAAAAATGAAGGTTGCTATATATGTAAGAGTAAGTACGGGAGATCAAACCACAGAGAACCAAGCAATACCATTAATAAAATACGCCTCGGCTATGGGATGGAATTACGACATAATTTCCGAAACAGAAAGCACAAGGAAAACACGACCTAAACAATGGGAACTATATAATAAGTTATTAAAAAAAGAATATGACGGTTTACTTATATATAAGTTCGATAGGTGGGCAAGAAGTACGAAAGAACTCATAGAACACGTTGAAAGGTTACTCGATAAAGGAATAAGCATATACTCATATAGTGAGAACATAGACTTATCAAGCAGCATGGGGAGGGCTATGCTAACAATAATCTCTGCGTTCGCACAATTAGAAAGGGATTTAATAAGCGAAAGAACAAAAGCCGGACTAAGGAGAGCAAAAGCACAAGGGAAAACACTCGGAAGACCAAGAAAGAAAAGAAAATACAACGCAACCTCTCAAGCAATAAAGTCGGTTGAGGATTGGGTGAAACCATATAATAAACATTAAAGGGGGTAAAAGAACAATGAATAAAATAAAAGTTCTTAACCTTTATGCAGGGATTGGTGGAAATCGTAAATTATGGAAAAATGTAGAAGTGACAGCGATAGAAAATAATTCAGATATTGCAAAAATATATAAAGATTTTTTTCCCGAAGATAAAGTAATTGTTACAGACGCTCACCAATTTCTTTTAAAACATTATAGAGAGTTTGATTTTATATGGAGTTCGCCCCCTTGCCCCTCACACAGTAAAATAAGAAAAATGAATACAAACCAAAATAAACCTATATATCCTGATATGAAACTTTATGAAGAAATATTATTTTTACAAGGTTATTTTAAAGGGGTGTGGGTAGTTGAAAATGTTTTAAGTTGGTATAAACCCTTAATAAAACCCTTTGAGTTCCAAAAACATTATTATTGGAGTAATTTTATGATAGAAAATAATAAGAAAGGTTTTCGTAATCATAATGGAACGATAGAGGAATTACAAAAAACTAAAGGTTTTGATTTAAGTAAATATTCTGGAGTAGAAAAAAATAAGATATTGAGAAATTGCGTAGAACCGATGGCTGGATTAAGTATTTTTAAAATGGCTTTTAAGATTAAACAGCAAACATTAAAGGGGGTGTGTAATTAGGGGGGTATATTCTCCCTTAATTTGACACTATCAATAAACGGAGGTTTAAAATGACAAATAGAGATGAATATAATAAAGAGTATTATAGGTTAAACAAAACAACAATGAATAAAAACAGTTTGTCCTATTATTATTGTGGGGGGTTAAATCGTGCAAGACAGCGTAACGGAACTATTGATTTTAGAAAAGAAATAATTTGTTGTAGTATTTGTGATAAGAGTATTTCAGATAGATCCCCCATTGCAAAATATTGTTTAAGTTGTTATAAAGAGTTATCTAAAGTGCGAAAGAAAGAACACAACCAAAGAACACGCTTACTAAGAAAAAAAGGCATAGCGGAAAATCACAGGTGTAAAGAAAGCATTTAAAGAAAAGTATAGGTTGATATGGTTGATATGGTTGATATGGTTGAAATGGAGGTTAATCATGAGTGATGAGGAATTATTGAGTTTTTTGGAGAGTTTACAAACAATGATAGACGAAATAGATTTAAAGATCGAAGGATTTAAGCAGGTGTTAGAAGAAGACGGGAGGATGGAATGGTGAAACAAATAAGATTTAAAGATTTACATATAACGCTTAAATTACCTATATTATTTAATTATTTTATCATATTAATATGGACTTTTAGCGTTATATCTTATATCTTCATTGGTTAATAAAGAACATTTTAGCGAATAATACGGCTATAAATATAAGCATAATGCCCCCTATGGCTAAGAATTGCCCTGTAAATGCCATGAATACTATAAGCATAGGAAGAATTATCGGCGCAGTAAACTCTAAAGGTATTCTGAAAGTTAGAGCGAAAGCAATAATTCCTATAAGGATCAATAATAGTGTAGTGAATAAATCTCCTGTTACGTTATAAGTCAAATAATTAAGTATTATTCCCGTTGTTGTAGTGTCGTTTATGAATACCATTATAATTGACGCCCCCATATTAACATCACGGCAAGAAATAACGTAAGAGAGTGCCAAAAGAAACCGAGAGCAAAACTTACTTCTTTCGGAAGTCCGATAGACTTCAAAAAGTTAGGTACGGCGCTTATTATCCCTTTAAAATAACTTACTCCTTGAGAAACTCCGGAAAACCATCCCTTTAAACTTCCTATTGGATCTATAAAGAAATTTCCTGTATCTGGACTTATGCTTCCCTCCGCTTCCGGTAAATCTGAAGAACTGTTCAAAACATAATCTCCGGAATCGTAATCGCTTAATGTACTCCCTTCATAATCGAAGAATTGACTTCCGCTCGTGGTCGCGAGTTCATTAACCGCAACATAATCTACGCTTATTTGTCCTAAGAACAAAAACATATTTATACTCAACATTACGGCAAGAGCGAGAATTATCTTCATTGTGAACTCCTCCAAGTTATTATTATAAAGAAACTTATTAAACTTATTATAACAGTCCATAAAGGAATGAATCCTGTGTACGCGAATAATCCGAATAAGAACGCCGCAATAGTTCCCGCAGCGACTCCTCCTGCATAATAAGCCGCGCCTCCTGCAACTAATAAGACAAGTGTTGTGATTATCATTATTCTTTCAAAAATTCCGAGTCCGTAATGCTCTCCTAAACTATCAAGGAAACTTCCCTCAGTATTACCGTCTATTATTATATAATCTCTCGTGAAAGTCTTAATCGTTCCCTCGTCTACTTGATAATAATAGTTTATTCTTATTTTATCTTGAAAATCCGCGTTTAATATCTCAATAGTTGCGTTTAATACTTCCCCCGCAGCAGTTGTTCCGTTTGCTTCGATAGTTACTGTTTTATAAGTTGCATTAAATCCGTAAAGAAGAAAATTGTTCGATGGTGCAGCGAAAACGAATTCTATCGTATGATTTTCGTCATTATAATAGTATTTCGGAGAAAAATCTATTATTATTCCTTCATAATCCATATTATATATTTCGTCGTAAGAAGTTTCCAAATTAATTATGTAAGTATCAAATAATATAGGGTTGAGAGTGAAATTCTTACTTAAATACCCTGTGTAAGAAGTTATAAACTTATATGGCTCTTCACTAACATAATTAAACCCTATTCTTCCTGTTATGTCGGAAACTAAGCTTTCTACTACTTGATAAGAACCGTTTATTACTTTTTGTATTACTAAACCGACTCCTTCGATAGTTGCCCCTGTATTTTTGTCTTGAAAAGTAAAAACTGTTTGTGATCCTCCCGTTTCTATTAAGAAAGCATTAAGTGTTTGAAAACTATTGTGCGTTACTTCTAAAGTGTATGTTCTCGTAGAAAAATTCGCGGAAGTGAAGTCTATCGTATAATTTGTTACTAATAACCCCGCAGCAAGATAATCTCCTGTTACAGTATTATAAACCGTTACCGTATTATTTAAGTCGGTAAATGTTACTGTAATATTTTCGAGTATTAAAGTGCTATCACTTTCTTTATAAATATTAATGTCTATACTATTACTTTGATAAGTTTCGAACTCGTATTCTTGATTTGTATAATTACTTATTGTGTGATTCTTATCTAAATACCCGCTTTTTGTGAAGAAAAAGGTGTAATTCCTCCCCGAAATAAGGTTTTTTTCGTAAACGAGTCCTGAAATAGTTGTGATTTCCGAAAAACCATTATTTAAGTCGGTTATGTTTATAGTAAAATTACTTATTGAAACATTATTATTTATGTCGTGCGCAGTAATATTTATGTTTGCGTTACTGAAATTAAATCTTAAAGTTCTATTATCTAAAGCAACTAAAGTTATTTCTCTCGTAACATCGTAATATCCTGTAACTTCTCGGGTAAAATTATAAATTCCTGCGTTAGGATACTGTTTTGTTGTATTCGTACAACTTAATAGGGTGTTTGTGATATATTCATAACAAGAAAAGTTTATTTCTGTTTGGAACATAGAACCTGTATAATTAGAACTTATGTTTAAGTTTAATTCATTTATACTAAAATGGTCTTCCGCCCTTATAGTTATGTTATGTAAAGAAGTAGAGTTCTGAAATAACGGAGTGATTATTGTTCCGTTAGTTGTAGAATAAAAACTTCCGTCTACTGTGGCATTAAATAAGTTTAATGCAGTATTATTAAAAGAATTATTAACTTGAATAGTGAAAGGTGGTGAAGAACCTACGAAAGGGTATTGTTGGTTTACTCCAGGACTTCCTGAATTATATAAGAAGTCTATGCCGTCGGTACTCATAGCAACTAAATAAATACTTGGTTCGTCAATAATTCCTGCATACCAAACCGCTTGAGAGGCGTGTGACCTTTCCCCGATATACCATTGAACTGAGTTATCTGTTGAACCGACCGCCGAACTATCTGCGGTGTCTTCAAGATTTGTATTGACGTAAATCCTTACTTCGTCGAGTACGTCATCTCTAACGCAGGTTATCATACGAAAAACATCGTCTGTAACTGTGGTCGTACTTGTTGCTCTTGCAACGTTTGAAGAATCATAAACTACACAAGTGGCTTTATCTGATTCGATACGCATACTTAAAGGAGTTTTAGTATTTACTGCGGAATATTTATCTATAATATCCGCCGTTGAATCAGTTGTTTTTATCCATGCATTAATACTTATGCTTGTTGCGTCTGTATTCGCAGGAAAATCTCCTGCTTTCATGTAATCAGTAGCCCCGTCAAAAGAATAACCATTACTTATAATTCCTGTTGTTTGTGTTGGTGTGCCGTAACTTGTTGCGTCGTGACTGTTAGCTGTTGCGTCTGTCGTGTCAGAATCAAAATCCCAATAAGCTTCAACTCCTGAATTTAATTCTACTGTCGGGTCTAATAAATATAAGTGGTCGTTTTGGTAAGCACTTAAAAGGTCACTTCCATAACTACTTGGATATATTGCCACGTCATACTTACCGTCATAATCGGGATAAATTTCTTCTTGTGTTTTACCAAAAGGCAAATAAGGGGCTTCTATCCATATACGGAATTTGTAATTAGTTCCTGCAACCACAGGAAAATTTGGTCTGTAATACCAATCAGTTTTCCCATTGAGATTCCTTTCTATATGATTAAATCCTGAATTACTATAAATAACAGTTGTCCAATTAACAACTTCACAATATTCAGTAGAGTTTACTGTATAACAATCGTTGTGAGGATTCCATCTTTCTAAACGGAAAGGTTTTAAGTAATCACCATTATAACCGAACAAAAAATTTATATCGCCGGTGAATTGTTTCGTTTCGAACTCTATTTCTACCGGTTGAATCCCTTGAATAGTGTGAGGAGTGGCACTTATGAAAGCTCGAGAATCATCTATGTAAACTGTGTCACCATCAAATATTTCTTGAGGGAAAGCAATAATTGAAGGTATCATTAATAAACATAACAATAATAATAAGTGTTTTTTCATCGTTCCCCCCCCATATACATATAGACTAATATAAAAAATAGTAGAGCGATAATTATTATTATGTTCAAATTAGCGAATATGAAAGCTTCGAACCCTGTCATTCCTGTTGTTGTTATTGCTTGTTCTGCGGTGTCATTAATCCATTTTCCGAAGAACATAGCGAAACCTATAATAAAGATTACTACCCAAAAAAAAAGGGTTATTATAGATTGCGCTTTCTTATTCATAATCTTATATTTATTGTTGTTCCTCTCGTTTTCTTTTTTGTTTTCTTTTTTGTTTTAAGTTTTGGTGTTTTCATACCTAAAAAATGATTACTTGCGGAATTATTCCCTAAATTAGTGAAGTGCGCTTGACCGCCACTCATCCCCAAACCCGACGAATCGGATTGGGTGTTCGAGAAACGAGTGGCGTTTTTTTGACGTAGGGTAGAAGCGGCATTTCTGAAACGAGTGTTTTTTTTGACTTTTTTCGCTGCAATTATCTTTTTTTTTTCTGAATTGTATTCTTTAATGGCTTTATTCTTGTTTTCTTATCTTTTTTTCTCGGCTTTAAGTTGTAAAGCCCTTTCGTTAGTTCTTGCCGTTGTTATTTGATTTAATTTAATTTTCGCTATCTGAAAGCGTTTTATAATCCCCATGTTATGACCTCCCCAAACATACCGGTTTTTTTCTTACGCTTCTTTTTGTTTTTTGAAGCTCTTATTCCTTTGAAAGTTATTTCTTGTAATTCTCCTATGCTTGAGGACTTAATTCTTTTTCCTCGTTTTTCTATGAATAAACCTTGTTTTCTATAAAAATCTTGTATGTTTCCTTTACGTTGTTGTGTTGTTGCTTTCCCGAAAACTTTTTGTAGTTTGAAGGTTGCCGCCGCCGTAGCACCGACTTTGTAAGTTCCTAAGTTTATAGCGCTGGTTTTTGTTAGTGGTTTAATATTTATTTTTCTGAATACGCCTTTTCTTCTTACAAGAACATTATAAGCCCCTGTTTTATTGTTTGTTTGTTTTATTCGAGGAATAAATGGAGGAGTATAAATAGGAGGTGTTCGAGGAATAGAAGAAGGTGGGGGCCTGATAATGCTTGTAGGGGGTGGAGAAATTATTGAAAGAATATTGCTCGGAGGGGTTCTTATAATGTCACTCGAAGGAGGAATAATACTTGGTGGAGGAACATAAATCGTTGAAGTTGAAGAATCTTTTTTCGATGGTTTAGTTTTACTTGGTAAAGGAGGCGGGGGAATAAACGAAGGTAAATCATAACTTATTATTGAAGCAGTTTTCGAAGTGTCAAATATTTCTTTTCCCGATGATCCCGAAGGGATTTCGTAAGAAGGTTTTATACTCCCTGTTTGTGAAGAAATTACAGAAGAAGGTTCTTGGGTTAATGGTTGTAATACCATAATATTGGAAGCGTCATATATATTCGAACTCCCTTTAATTTCACTAACTCCCTCTTTAAAACTTGAAAATATGTTTTTTGGAAATTTATAATCGTAATGAATAGAAGAAGATAAGTCTTTACTTCCTTTAATTATTGATTCCGTACTTACTTTAATTGTTGGTGGGGGAATTTTATTTATTTGATTTGTCGGAATAATTTTAGTTTCCGGAATTAATGTAATTGCGTCTATTGGAACTTTACGATCATTTATTATCGTATAATATTTTTTTCCGGATACGGGAGTAAAAGAAGAAAATTCTTGTCCTGCGAAAGTTGCGAACTCCGCTTCCGGCTTTCCCAATTCAAAAGTAGGGGCTGTGTATGTTTCTCCTTGTTTTTGTGTTTTAATAATTCCTTCGCTTAAATCATCTAACCCTTTTTTATAACTTGAAGATTTGGCTTGTTTTAAAAAACTTGCAGGAGGTCTTTTTATTGTATCGCTTATTATAACAGTAATTTGAGGTTTTCCTTTAAGTATATCGAAAGGATTATTACTTACAATTCTTGAAGCGCCCGAATCTCCATATCCTATTTTTGCGTATGTTGTCGCTGCATAAGGTGAAGAACTTATTATCGGAGTTTCTGATCCTGACAAACCCAATTCTCGAGGATTAACTACTTTTGTTCCTGTTAAAGGATGAGGAGAAACTGTGTAAGTCATAGGTTTATCTGTTCCGAACAAATCTTGTATTTTAGCAACATAAGGACTTTTTCCGTAAGCCGCCGCGACTAATTCGGAAGGTGTTTCTCCATAATAAGGATATTTTTGTTCGGGTAATTGTGCAACAATTTCGGGGGTGGTTAATTCTCCTAAAGGAACTAAATCCCTATTTCTAACTCTTGAAGAATCTTTTATTTTCACAGTTCCTTTAATTAATAACTCGGGGCTTTTAATAAACAAAACTTCGGCAGCAGCAGAACCCAACAATCCCGCAGGATTAATTTTTGCTTGTGTTTTAATATCGGAAATTATGGCTTTTCCCGTTTCTTCCGGTTTTAAAAAAGCAGTAAATATATTTTTTGTTGTTGTAGGATAATCTATTATCCCTTTAATACCGTATAATCCTGTTCTCGTAAATCCTCCTCCTGCCTGTGCAAGTGGTTTAATTAAAGGATCAGAATAAAATTTGTTTTCAAACTTAAAGGACTCATGAATTAATCTATCCGCGCTTAAATGATAGGGCGACCATTTAGGAGGAGGTTTTGCTGCGGAATAAGTACTTATTGGTCTTTCGAAATATTCTTTACTTTTGGGAATTTCGTTTCTTATTTGCGTTCCTTGATTTACTCCCCCGTCGGGTATGTAAGGGTATTGTTGTGTTGAATAATCATTTATTATTGTTTCTTTTGGTCGTATTTCTTCGGGTGGGGTAATAGGAGGAGGAGATTTTAATTCTATTTCTTTCGTTGCTTCAATTTCTTTTCGGGGGGAAACTGATTTTTTGTTATTTGATTTACTCCTCCGAGATCTTCTTTCTATACTTGCTTTTTCTTTTTCGTAATCTACAACTCGAGAATTAATTATTCTTTTCTCTCCCGGTCTTACTACTTTACTTCCTGTCGCAGTTCTTACTATTACGAAATCTCCCATTATCTAAACTTACCGAAAAACTTTTTTAAGTCTTTTTCCGCCTCCTCTTGATTATCCGCTTTGATATTATGAATTGCTTTCCCTTCGAAAGCTATCTTTATTTTAAACATATTTTTCATTGTTCTATATTTCCTCCTTTCCTTTGTAAATAAACACTTGAAAAACCGATGATACCTATAACTGAAATGAAGAATCCGAAAGTATGATTATTATACTCAGAATAGGAAGGAGTTATTACACTTATAACTCCTGTCGTGTTTATTATGTCGCCGTCGTGATAAGTGATTCCTCCGCCTCCAAAACCAAAAAGAACCGTTCCTAAAACAAATATGAACATAAATCCTGTGATTTTAAGTATGTCTACGTCGGAATAATAACCCAAACCTACAATGATTAAAGAAATACCAAATAATAAGAAATAAATTTCAAATAACACTATGTTACCTCCTGTATATATCCGAAAGCGTGAAATCCTTGAGTAGTATAAGTGTCGTGTTGTTCGACTGTTACGTCAGTATCGCTTGAAATATATTGCATTTGTAACTCATCCCCGTCGGTCAATTCTGTATGAGTAGTGTGTTCTATCCAAACATCTTCGTTTCTTCTATCGACTACATCTATTTCGATATAACTTCCGGGAATTTCTATACCGTTAGATACTATTCTGAAAGCATTATGACTATTAGGTGAAGGACTATCATCTAAAAAACCTCCTCCTAAAGTTATTGTGTAATGACCGTCACAATCAATTATTACAGTATTATTATTCTCAAAAGTTAAGTCATAAGCGTCAGATAACAAAGGATTAAATGTTAAATTATACCAAGTGTCTGTTTCCGGGACCGTATGAATTTCAGTAACTAAACCAAACATATGATCGGGTGTTTCCTTAGGCGTCATTACATAATTATTATTATTACAAGAAGTAAAAAGAAAGAAAGAAAACAAAAAAAGAAAGAAAGAAAAATATTTCACTAAGCTAAACCAAAGCTTCTAAAAACGAAATACAGTAATCCAACAATAGCTGCTAAACCAAGTAAAGCAGCGATCGCTCGAGTTCCTGCGTCATCCGAATAACCATCCGGTTCGTAAGAATAAGAAGCCAAATAAGTATCGTTTAGTGTATCGTCATTAAGAATAATTACTCCTGTTTCTGCGTCAGAAATACTGTAATTTGTCGTTAATGTCAAACCTGCAATACTAAAAGAACTTATTTCGTCATGAGTTAAAGTAAATGTTTCATTTGCAGAAGCATTTACTTTAATAAGACTTTCTGACGTTGTGCTTAATGTCGATAAAGGTTGCGTTTGTGGAATGAAAAGGTTTGCTAATAGTAACGCCCCAATAGTGAACGTGACAAACATAGCAACATATCCCACGGCTTGACCTTTATTTTTCATTGTTCTATGCTAAACCGAAAACCGCGAAAGTTCCGTAAACAAGACCAACAACTCCTGCCAAACCTAAAACTGCCCAAAGAGCAACCTCGGAGGTAGACCAGGCTGTGGTGTTCGTAGCTTTGATTGTAGTCATGAAAACATTTGCTAACATAATCGCCCCGATGGTTATCGAGATTATTCCTGTTACAAGTGGATTTGCCATTTTAACTAAAACACCTCATAAACCTTTTTTCTTTCTTTTGTTGTTTATAAATACTATCGTCGCTTTTTGACAGGAGTGACAGCAAGGTGACAGCAAAAAATAACTTGCCGTCACCAAATTCTATCGACAATAAAACACCTAACAGTGACAGGAGTGACAGCAAAATACCCTCAAGAGTTATAGAAAATTTATCACAAAATGAGTTTGTCGACGGTGACAGTTTCCAAGACGAGGGTTTAATAGAAATAAGGAAAAGTCCTGTCACTGCCGTCACGCCGTCACTTATCGACGACAAAACAGGTGACAGTAAAGAAAAGCTTCCCGTCACTGCCGTCACCAAAAAAGAAAATATTTTCTTTTTCATCATCACCCTATATATATATATATATAGTTATATAACATATAGTATATACTATGATAATATTTATAAATATAAAAAAATAAAATAAAATTTATGAGTAAACAACAAATACATGCATGGGTTGATAGTGAAATATATTTAAGTTTGAAAACTAATAAATTAAACATTAGTGCAACAATAAACAAATTATTGAAAGAATACATAAATATTAATGACGAAAATACCGGTGACATAATTAAATTACGAGAAAAAATTGTTATAGCAAAAAAACAACGTGACGAAAAAACTGAAGAAATTAGTTTGTTGGCTGTTAAAATATCTAAATTGCAAGATGATAAAATAATTAAGGATAAGAAAGAATTTGAAGAAACGGGCGCTATAATTAAAGGTATGTTGAGAGCTGGGGTATTAAGATAATGATTTTTGACGCTAAATTTTATGAGTTTAAGAATAGGTTTTTTTGTGTTTGTGAAGAATCTGAGAGGGTTTGTGCTGGTTGTGGTTCATTAATTAATGAACTCGCAGGGTTATATTCTTATTCTTTAAATAAACGTAGTAAGTCTTTGAACATTTATCATATTAAGTGTAAAAAGAAAATTCCTTTAAAGGTTTCTTATAATGAAACGGGAGTTTTTACTTTTTGTAATGAAAGGATTCCTTTATCTACTCCTGTAATTTTTAGTTATAAAGTTATTAAGCCGTCAAATAATGATTTAAGTGTTTTTGAAGCTGCAAATATTGTTTCTGAAGAAGTTACTGATAAAACGGTCCATGCAGGAAGGGAGTCTTTTGGGGGTTCTGTTATTGGTTCGGTTTCTGATAAGAAAGCTCTTGAGATGGATAAAGAAATTTTAAGGATAGAAAAAAAAAATAAAAAGAGGAGTGATTGCTAAAAGTAGTATAATTATATCGCTAAACGACAAGGAAGGTTATCTTTTCGGAGATATTAAACTTTAATGCGCCTTTGGTAAAAAAAACAACAATCTCACACATCAGTCTTTGATTGAATACTTTTGTTGTTTTTTGTCGGGTGAGTATATAATGATGGAAGAAAATAAGCGTAGGTGTAAGGAAGATGAGAAAAAAAAATGATTATATGAGTTTTGAAGAATACGACTCAATGATAAGGGGAGAATGTTTTAAGATATTCTCTCATATTACTCGAGGGGATGGTATTAATGGAAGATAATAAAGTAAGTGCTTTGAATTGGGTGAGGAAAGAATACATCACTCCTATTGAGTTAGAATCTTATAAAGGATTAAACAGTAATTTAGCGGTTGTTCTTGGAGAGATCAAAGAAAATGTTTTCGACAAATATACTGAACGATTAGTTAGTGTTCAAATGGTTAATAACAAAAAACTCAAGTGGTTAAAATTGCGTACTCCTGTTCTTAAAGAGTTAATTCGTAATCATGGCGAGTTTGTTGAGGATTGGCGAGGGAAAACTATTCGTTTGATTATTGAAGAAAGTAAGGGTTATGAAGTTATTGGTATTAAAACAGAATGATTCGTGATGTTCCTTGTTGGTTTGACGATAACGGTTTGCATGGGGGTAAGAGAACCAAAATAAAGGCGTATAATAGGGATAAACTTATTATCCCGATAGGTACGGGGTTATTTGAATTATCCCCTCTTAAAGGCAATAAGAGGTCGCAAACCGTATTTTATGATGGATTAAATAATTCTTGCACTTGTCAAAACTTTCGTATTAAAAACGACTTGGAATGTTCCCATATAATGGCGGTCGCTTATTACAAACATATAGAAAAGGGGATCACAGAATGAATAATCCTTTCGATTTAAAAAAAATCTTTCCCGATTACTTTTTTATGAGTGTTTTTCGATTAGGAATAGTTTTAGTTATACTTCTTGTTTTATATACTGGACACTCTAACGATTGGCGTAACGATTTTAAAGCTTATGATTGCCCGGCTTCAGATTTATATAATGGTTGTTTTATTCAAAGTTTCGATGAGTATAATGGGGTTTTTGTTCCTGCGGGTTCTTACGTTGGAGAAAAACCGAACGAGGACTATTTTTTGTTTAATCAAAGATTATGGATTATTATCTTCGGCACTTTCCTTATTAATCATTTAATGTTTATTTTCAAAAACAAAAAAATTTATCCAACAAGGAGGAATAAAAAAAAATGAAATGGTTTATAGACACAGATGTCGACGAAGAATACACAGTAATACAAATACAAGAATTACGAATTAAACACGAAAATACTATGTTGTTCTTACAAGAGTTAGTCAATATTTATAAGAAAGTAGAGGCGAAAAAGTGAATACTGTAATACACCAAGGGATTTCTGAACAGGGTAAAAAAGTTATTAAGGGAGTTTATAAGAATCTTAAAAGTAATCCTTTAATGCGAATGGCTATGAAAGGAAAACTTAAACTTTCTTGGGAGAATGACGGTATGGTATTCTCGAGTAATAACCCGATAGACAAAACAAAAATAGGATTAATAACTCAACAGTACACTAACGCAGGGCTTATTTATGAAGAAGATTACGAGGTAAAAATAAAATGAGTGATGAGGAAGATAGTTCTCGAATAACTCCGGTTAATGATTTAGACTTTAACTTTATGATTACCGAACCCGTTTGGGGTAAACAAGTTACTTCGGAATTGGATAATAAACTCGTTTCATTAATGAAAAAAGAAAGTTTCCTTAATGAAGAAGGACAAACAGTTATTCCCGCAGAGAAATTATGGGGATTACTTTCTTATTATACGAGAGATATGCGTTTGGGAAACTTGAATAAAGAAGAAATAGTTTATTGTGCTTATTGGTTAGATTACGCGGGGGATTGCTTAAACCAAAACTATGTTAAAGCTTTCAAAACGGCATTACAAAAAGTTATTACTCGATTGGAACTCAGTCAATCAAGAAACGGCTTTTTCAGAAAAAGAAGTAATACAATAACTAACGAAAGTTATTCTCAACAATTAGAACCACAAAAAAGAAGTATGTTCGGGAACAAAAAAAATAATCAAGTGCCCGACGGAGGATATAGACAATGAACCCTATAATTATTCAAATGACAGGATATTTTATTGTTTTTGTTATGACAGTATTATTTCTTAATTATTTAAGTGCTAATTTCTTATTTACTTTTTTACGGGTTAGAGCGTCGAGAGGTTCTCTCGTGCTTATAGGACTCGATGGATTAACAAATACTACTTTTAAAAGCGGTAAGTTAGACGGTAATATGTTAAAGTTTAAGAGTCCGTCAAAAAAGAAGAAAACCGTTCTCGTAAGCAGAGAAGATTTTGGTAAGACTCTCGGAGTAAACAGTATTTATATTGATGACGAAACTAACGCAGTAAGAAAACCTGACTATACCGCAGCGCCGGAGTTTGATTCCGAACAGTATGACAACCTTTTAGTAAGGGCAGAAACCGCCCCGGTCCTTGAAGATAAGACTGATCGTATAATAATGATTATCGCAATAGTAATAAATATTGCAGGATTGTTTTATCTCGGTTACACTTTAAACATTATTAAGGGATTGGTTCTTGCTTTACAAACGACAGGGGTAATTGGTTAATATGGTTTTTTTTGGTGTAGAAATAGAAGCGGACAAAAAAGTCATTGAGGTTATTGAAGAGTTTAATCAAAGATTACAGGGTGCAGGACAAAACCCCGCCCTTGTATTCTTTGATGGAAAAGCAACTTTACTCATTAATAAAAGGAAACAATACATTTTTTTTAATGTAAGAATCAATCCTTTCGAACCGTTATTTTACAAAAAAATATTCTTTTTTATGTTTAAGAAAACTTTAAAGAAAAAAGGATACGAACAAAAAAAACCCAAGTTATTGAATAATAAAGAATTATCAAGGTTGTTGGAGGGGTATATATGAATAATGATTTTTTGAAGTGGTTAGAAATGCAGCGAGAAGTTAATAACAAATACTTTACTGTTTACGAAATTTGTAAAATAATGAACAAACCCCCCAACACCACAACTTACAGGAAATTTAATCGAATGGTTGCTTATGGATTGATAGAACACAAATACGATATAGAAAGAAGAACCATTCTATACAGGAGGAAAAAATGAATAATATTAGTTTAGACCATAAAGAATGGAATGAGATTTCTCAGTCTGATTTGGAAATGTTTTTGTACGATAATTATTTGATTGCTAAAAATAATTTTAGTGATAACGGAAATAATAATAGTTTCGATTATATGGCACAATGTAGAAAGCAGTACTTGAGTTATTTAGAAGATAGGGATGACCCTAATGTTTTAGGTATTGGTTCTTGTTATGAAACTAATGGAATATATTTTTGGGATGTGATTACAAAATGAAAGAATTATGGAAAACATGGAAATATTTATTTAATGTAATGTGGGATGATAAGAATGGTAGATTTTAATTCGGAAGCAGCTTTCTCCGCAGATAAATTTCATATTAACAATTTATTAAGTATTCAAAGACACGCCTACGCCATAGACTCGCTCGAAAAGTATGACAGACTAAAATTACAGAATACTCAAGCACCAAATAATATAGTTAAAGCAAGTATTAAAGCATTGTTTCGCCAAGTTAAAGCAAATTTTAAAGCAGTAGATAAAGATAATTGTATAAAGTGCGAAGAATTGCTTAAAGGAAAAGATTTAGATAATTATTTAGCGGCTTTTGATTTAATAGATTTTTGGTTAAATGAGTCCGGTACTATAAGATTCGTGAGAATAAAGAATTATGATCCGAGTAATCCCATAGCAGAAGATGAGGCGTTCGGATTATGAGTAAGGTTCGCGTTACCCTTGAAGGGCTTAAAAACAGGATAAACAAGAATAAAGCTTCCGCCGTTGTTATCGACGGACAAATGGGAGAGGGAAAAACTACTTTCGCAGTTCGTTGCCTTGAAGAATATCAAGGGAGAAAAAGAATAGATTACGAAATGCAATACGCCGTCGGGGGTGATGACTTCATTAAAAAATTGGAGTTGTGCGTGGATAATGATAAGAAAGCAATAATTTATGATGAAGCGGGGGATTTCTCTAAAAAGAATACTTTATCTACATTTAATAAAAGTTTAGATATGGTGTTCCAAACTTTTAGGACTTACAAAATACTTATTATTATTGTGCTGCCTTTCTTTCAAGATTTAGACAGGGGAATTTATGATCGGGGAGTAATAAGAATATTGTTTAATTGTCATTCGAGAACTGAGGAGTATGGATGTTTAAGAACTTATAATCTGCGAAGAATATTTTATTTATTGGATTATATGCGAAGAAAACAACCTCCCGTTAGGCAAATGGCTTATTTTAAGTCTACTCCCAATTATAGAAGTCATTTTTTCGATTTACCTAAAGAAAGAAGTGAGGAACTCGACAAAATTTCTACTATGCAGAAGCGGGAACGATTAAGACAAGCAAATAGTTCGAGTGTTTCTTTTAATCCCGAACCTTTTGTTAAGGAAGTTTTAGCAAATAAAGAACGGTTCGTTAATGACCGAAGTGGTAAATTAACAGTTACAAAGATAGAAGCGAATCTCAGTTTGTCTTATCGACAAGCGGGAATAGTGCGAGAACTCGCAAAACAACAATTATAATGTTATATGCATACCATAATCTGCTATATTACATTATATATTTAACGAGGGAAAGGATGGAATGTTTAATTTGTGGAATAGAAATAAATAAAGAAAACTTTTGGAGGCACAAACATAATGAATATAGATAAAAAAATGAAGGTTGCTATATATGTAAGAGTAAGTACGGGAGATCAAACCACAGAGAACCAAGCAATACCATTAATAAAATACGCCTCGGCTATGGGATGGGATTACGACATAATTTCCGAAACAGAAAGCACAAGGAAGACCCGACCTAAACAATGGGAACTATATAATAAGTTATTAAGAAAAGAATATGACGGTTTACTTATATATAAGTTTGATAGGTGGGCGAGAAGTACGAAAGAACTCATTGAGCACGTTGAAAGGTTACTCGATAAAGGAATAAGCATATACTCATATAGTGAGAACATAGACTTATCAAGCAGCATGGGAAGGGCTATGCTAACAATAATCTCTGCGTTCGCACAACTTGAAAGGGATTTAATAAGCGAAAGAACAAAAGCAGGATTAAGGAGAGCAAAAGCACAAGGAAAAACATTAGGACGACCACGTTTAAAGAGAACTTACAAAGCGAGAAAAATAAATAAATGCCTAAAATGTAAAGGAGAAACAACAAACCCGTACGTTTGTGATACTTGCAAAAAGAAAATGAGAGCAGAACAATGAAACAAAATACTATTCTTCAAAAATGTTGGGTTTGGAATGAATCAGTAACCAATTTTATTAAAGATAGAATTAAAGGACATTCTCTAAATGTTTGCGCGGGAAAAAATCCTTTATGCGATGTTAATATCGATTTAGATCCTCAAGATAAAACTATTATTAAGGGAGATATGCGACTTTTACCTTTCAAAAGTAATACTTTTGACACAGTAGTTTCGGATCCTCCTTGGAAAATAAGCTACTATGAGAGATTTAAGCCGTTTTTTGAGTGTGTTAGAGTGTGTAAAGTAGGGGGTATTATTATTTATAATTCTTCATGGATACCTATGACACCTTCTAAAGATGTTAAATTATTGGAAACTTGGATAAGACAAGACAACGATTTTAGTAATGCTTCAATAATCAGTATATTCAAAAAAGTAAAAAAT
>Ga0233411_10000263_pt1 | contig 17194 bp, 10 predicted proteins | sample Na_anoxic_2_MG_FD_179799 | JGI IMG/M metagenome (GOLD analysis project Ga0233411, IMG submission 179799) | Seawater microbial communities from Saanich Inlet, British Columbia, Canada - Na_anoxic_2_MG | ecosystem: Environmental > Aquatic > Marine > Inlet | place: Canada: British Columbia...
CTTACTGGCTGACGCGAGTCGGTTAAAGTCTTCAGCTTCTTCGAGAGAAGAAATACTCGGAGTCCAGCCATTTTCAATAATTTCAGCACGCTCTTCAGGGAAGGTGGGTCCGAGTAAATAGATGGGAGTTTGTATGCCAGCTTGGGTGATTTTACGGGCTTCGATGACACTAGCTACGCCGAAGTAGGCGAGGTTTTCTGATTCTAGAGCGAGAGCAATTTGCTCGATTCCATGACCGTAGGCACCCGCTTTCAGCACCGCCATAACCGCTTGGTTAGAATGGCTGTGGATGAAGTCTAAATTATGCTTGAGAGCTGAGAAACTAATCTCAGCCCATGCGCGAGGTGGCGATATCGTTGGGTGTGTCAAAGCAGTACTATTGAAATGGCTAGTTAGGCTTCTGAAAAGGAGTAATGTATGATTATGCTGAGTTTTCTTGCGTGAAGTAGCACGAGTGTCGTATTGCTAGAATATGAATATTGAGCAAAGTGCTTTCGAGAAATTAGGTTCCTTCTATTTAGGACGCGAGTACGACCAGCCAAAGAAGGCGCTTCGAGACGATCTCGTGCTCTATGATTCTAAAGATTTAGTGACGCATGGTGTTGTGTTAGGAATGACGGGATCGGGGAAGACTGGACTATGTTTGAGCCTGCTAGAAGAAGCTGCCATGGACAACATCCCAGCTATCGTGATCGATCCGAAAGGGGATATAGCCAACCTAATGCTGACATTTCCCGATTTTGAAGGGGCGGATTTCCGACCGTGGATAAATGAATCAGACGCTCAGAATAAGGGACTAAGCCCAGATGAGTACGCTGAGAAGACTGCTAAAATGTGGCAGAAAGGAACTTTTGACTGGGGGCAAAATTCGGATCGTGTCAGATCCTTCAAAGAGAATGTCGACGTCAACATCTTTACACCAGGCAGCAAGGCTGGTGTTCCAGTGTCTATCTTGGGTTCATTGGCCGCCCCGCCATTTGAGGTGCTGGATGACAGCGAGTTATTAGGAGACTACATCGAGAGTTCGGTAAATTCCTTGCTTTCATTGGTGGGAATTAATGAGGACAGCATTCAGAGTCCAGAAGCTGTCTTGTTAGGATCAATTTTCAATCATCACTGGCAAGCTGGCGAAAGTCTGACGATGGAGGGTCTCATTCGCACCATCCAGAAGCCACCTTTCGGCAAGGTGGGCGTGATCGATCTCGAATCGTATTGCCCAGCTAAAAAGCGCCAAGACCTAGCGATCCGCTTTAACAATCTGATAGCTGCACCAGGGTTTAGCACATGGATGCAAGGGCCAGATCTAGATATTCAGAAATTCCTCTACCAAGACAATGGAAAGGCGAGGATTTCTATCTTTTCTATCGCCCATCTCAGCGATAGCGAGCGGATGTTTTTTGTCAGTATATTGCTTAATAAAATGTTAGCTTGGATGCGGACTCAGAGTGGAACGACGAGCCTCCGAGCCATGCTTTATATGGATGAGATATATGGCTACCTACCACCCAGCGCCAATCCTCCGAGCAAAAAGCCGATGATGACGATCCTCAAGCAAGGACGGGCATTTGGCTTAGGGGCATTGCTGGCGACGCAGAATCCAGTCGATCTTGATTACAAAGCATTATCAAATATCGGGACGTGGTGGCTGGGTCGACTTCAGACCGAGCGCGACAAGATGCGTGTGTTGGATGGTCTTGAGGGAGCTGCGGCGTCGCAAGACGGAGGATTTGACCGTCAGCAAATGGAGCAATTGTTAGCTGGGCTAGATAGCCGGGTATTTCTGATGAACAACGTGCACGACAGTGCGCCCACAGTATTCCATGTGAGGTGGGTGATGAATTACATGCGTGGTCCATTGACTCGTTCACAGATAAAGTCGCTGATGGATCCCAAGCGCGCCGCTTGGACTAACGAGTCAACTAGCGCATCGAGCAACCCGATGGGCTTGCCTAGTTCTGGTGAGCGAGTAGTTAAAATTGCTGCCAGACCATCGCTCGGTAATGGTGTCAGCGAGTGGTTCGATGGTGACGGTCAATATTCACCACACCTTATACGCCAAGCCAGAATCTATTTCCACAACACGAAGTCAGGAGTCGATGGCTCTCGAATGCTGCGCTTAGTCAACCCAATCAAGGAAGCAGCGATTGATTGGAATGAAATGGTGAACTGTGACACTGCGCTCAGTCATCTAGCCACAGAGCCAGAATCTGACGGCAGCTTTGAACCTCTACCAGGTTACGCAATGAATCAAGTGAACTACAAGAGTGTCGAGAAAGATTGGCAGGACCAGATCTACCGCAATGAGCGAGTCCATGTTTTTCACGCGCCATTGGTGAAAGAATATTCAAAAATGGGAGAAGGTGAGGGAGAGTTTAGAGCTAGGATCGCGCACCAAACCCGAGAGGTGCGGGATGCCGCAATAGAAAAGTTGCGTGATAAAATGCAAAGCAAGTTACGCACCAAGGAGAGTCAGTTGACACGAGCGCTCGCAGCCGTGGAGCGTGAAAAATCACAGGCGCAGTCAGCAAAGATCGACGCGGGGGCGAGCATACTGAACACCATTTTTGGTGTGTTGCTAGGGTCGAAGAAACTATCATCTACAAATATCCGCCGAGGATCATCGTCTGCCCGGTCGGCGGGTAGGGCAGCACAACAGCATCGAGACATTGAAGTCGCTGAAGCAAAAGCTGATGACATTCAGGCGATTATGCATGAAATGCAAACGGAACTCGCTGATGATATAGACGCATTGGAAGACAAGTTTGATCCGAGCGCTTTGGAGCTAGAGACCCTGACTATCAAGCCTTACAAAAAGGATATCAGCATCGAAGCTGTCGGGTTGCTTTGGCTGGGGGAGTAGTGGGGACTCGGTTTTTTTAGGTACTGCAAAGCTGGGGCTTGGCGCTCCCAGCTTCTATTTTCTAAATTCGGGGTTGTTTCTTCGGGTGTGGCTGGCATTTTTCTTTTGATGCCAAAGATTGCGATACTACCAGATGTTTTAGCCAGCCAAGTAGCGGCGGGTGAAGTGGTCGAACGTCCAGCGAGTGTGGTGAAGGAGATGGTGGAAAACTCGATCGATGCTGGGGCTAAGTCGATCGAAGTTGAGATCCAAAAAGGTGGAGCGAGCCTGATCAAGATCACTGATGATGGCTCAGGTATGGGGAAGGAGGATGCGCTGATGTGTCTGGAGCGCCACGCGACTAGTAAGCTGAAGAATGCGAAGCAACTCTCGGCGATCACGACGATGGGCTTTCGCGGTGAGGCTGTGCCGAGTATTGCATCGGTCTCAAAGTTCCGTCTAGCAACACGCGAACACGACGCTGTAGAGGGGACAGAAATCATTGTTGATGGAGGTATTGTCCAAGATGTGAAGGTGGCGGGGCTGCAGCCGGGGACAATTTTTGAGATTCGCCAGTTATTTTTCAATATTCCAGCGCGCCGAAAATTTATGCGTGCGGAGTCGACCGAGAGTGCGCATGTCGAGCACCAGGTGAAGCTGCATGCCTTGGCGTGGCCGAATGTGCGATTCACCATGCGCAAAGATGGACGGACAATTTTTGACCTTCCGTCCACGACGGATAAGCGCATGCGGATCTCGGGGATTTCTGGTTCGGATGCGGGGAGGGCATTGATAGAGGTTCCGGTATGTGAGGAGTCTGGTATGGAGGTGCATGGGTATGTCTTGCCTGCGGAATTTGCCCGCAAGGGACGGCGGCAGCAATTTGTCTTTCTCAATGGACGGCCCATCGAAGACCCAGCGATTAGCCGAGCGCTGAAAGATGCTTTCAAGGGAGGATTGGCTGATGGGCTGAATCCATCGGCGTGGTTGTGGATAGAGATGGATCCAAAGTTGGTGGATGTGAATGTCCACCCGGCGAAGAAAGAGGTGCGTTTTCACAAGCCCTTTGAGGTGCGGCACTTGGTGCTCACGGCAGTGGAGGCCGCTTTGATTGCTAAATCTGAGACTGCGAGTTCGCTCCGTGGTGAACCCAAAATTATTTCACGTAAGGATGGATCTAGCTCACCAGTGAGACAACCATTTGAAAATAAATCTGAGCTAGAGGTGCATCCACCGGTACACCAACGAGAGACTGAAGTGGTCACTGCTCCCTCTCCAGTGGGGCAAGTTGTTTCAGCTGAAACTGATCCGCAGTCAAGCTTCGCGGTGAAGACCAAGATTGAGCAAAAGAAGTTAGATATAGAGGCCGAAGTGAAAGATGCGCCTCAATTTTTGATTCTAGGGGTGCTGCACGACCGGTACATTTTACTCCAGGGGGATGATGGATTAGTCGTTATGGACCCAAAGGCTGCGCGGGAGCGTCTAGTATACGAGTCCTTGCTCGATGACGGTTCTGGTGGTGTGGAGTCGCAGGGGCTTTTAGTGCCAGAGTTGGTAGATCTGGATCCGAAGGACTTCGATGTGGTTATGACCAATCTGGAAAATTTTACCGAAGCTGGCATCAGCCTAGAGCCGTTCGGTGGAGGAACAATCCAAGTAAGGAGTATGCCAGCGGTGTTAGGTGAGAAAGACCCGCGGGCATTCATCACGGCATTGATCGATGAGTTGGTCGACACGGTGGGCGGAAAGCGGGGGAAGTCGATGGCATTTGAGGTGTTTGCCGAAAAACTAGCCAAGCGTGCAGCCTGGAATGAGGTGGCTAAACGGAATGGTGTTGAGCCATTTCTCGAAGCGCTTTTTTCTTGTGACTTACCCTACTGTGCCCCAGACGGCAGGCCGACATTGATCCACCTCTCGCTGAAGGAACTGGAGCGAAAATTTAGTTAGGCAGGTAGATGTAAGAATGATCTGTCGCATAGAGTATGATGTTTAGACGCAATTCAATTCTCATGAGTCAATTGATAGTGCTAGATTTTTCAGATAAACGTATGGAACACCGAACACAGCACCGAGTCCTCGCCATTCTCATGTCGATTGCGGCATCATCGCAAGCTTTCGCTATAGAAGAGCCGAGTGAGATCTTTAAGAAAAATTGTTCAGCATGCCACCAGCTAGCTAATGAGAAAAAGCCAGTGGTGGGGCCGAGCTTAGTCGAGATCAACCATCTCTACGAAAAGGATGAGAAAAAATTTATAGATTGGTGTGTCAAACCGGGCAAAGTCCGCGCGGGTGCTATCCAGATGCCGTCAATGGCCCACTTGAAAAAAGAGGAATTGGCAGCTGTCCATGGCTGGATAAAGGAAGCGACCAAGGGAAAGGCATTCGTTAAAGAAGTTAAGAAAAAGAAGCCGGTCGATCCTTATAAATTGAGTGAGAAAGAGGCAGGAGAGCCGAGGATTCAACGAATTTTTCTGCCATTCTCCAGCCCCGCCTCAGTGGCAATTACTCTGGATGGTGAGCATTCCCTTTGCTGGGACACGCTAAGCTGCCGGCTGCGTTATGTTTGGAAGGGTGGATTCATAGATGGGTACCCGTATTGGCGAGGTAATGGTGGCCAAGTGGCCAAGATCGTAGGAGGTATTTATTACCAAGCTCCGCTGGGTCTTGCCGCGTCAATGAAACTGGCCGATAGCTCAGCCAAGCCGAGATATGAAGGGTACAAAGTAATCAACGGCTTACCTGAGTTTCAGTACTCAATCGGCAAAGTGAAGGTTTCAGAGGCCATTTCAAATGACTCAGGGGAAATGGTAATAACAATCAAGACCTCTGGAGTGGTCGGCTCGCTCACATATCCTCTAGGGGATCTGAGTAAATGTGACTTCAGCTATTCTAAAGGGAAACTTGTGGATGGTGCATTGGTTCTGAACTCAAAGGATGCGAGTGAGTTCACAATCCGTTTTTCAGCTAAACAAAAATAATTACGAAAGTGATGAATAAATTATTAAGAATTTTGCTAGGAACTCTCTCGGTATCTAGTTTGACGGCAGCCGAGACTTGGTCCGATATTTGTGACTATTCCAAACTCCCACTCCCCAGTGGGATCGATCCCCAGATTGGGGCATTAGGGATATTGCCCAATGGTAATATCATTGCGGCATTTCATCGCGGTGAGGTTATGGTGTTAGAGGGAGGAAAGTGGAGGCTCTGGGCATCGGGGTTGCATGAGCCGCTGGGAATGCACGTGGAGAATGATGGCTCGATCGTGGTGGTTCAGAGGGCTGAACTCACCAAGATCTCGGATACTGATGCGGATGGCGTTGCGGATACTTATGAGTCTCTCAGTTCAGGCTGGGGGATGACGGGGAACTACCACGAGTTTGCATTTGGTGCTGCGAAGGCGCCCGATGGCACATTTTATGTGGCTCTGGGGACGGGCTCTAACAATGGTGGAACAAGACCTGAAATCCGTGGAGAATGGAATGATGCCGGTGGAATTACCCACGAGAGCACGAAGCCGACTTGGACGGGTAAAAGGGAAAAATCTCTACCAAGAATGTTCGCCCGAGTTCCGTACCGAGGTTTTGTGATAAAAATCGATCCTAAATCTGGCGAGACCACACCTGTGGCATCTGGTTTACGCACACCACATGGAGTTCATGTGAACGAAGCCGGTGAGGTTTTTATCAATGACAACCAAGGTGATTGGTTAGGGTCGAGTAAGCTCTACAAAATCGAGCAAGGGAAATTTTACGGCCATGCGGATAGTTTGATTTGGATGGACGGATGGGACCGTGGGACGCCGTCAGAACTTCCCGGAGAGGAACTGGACAAGTTGCGCACGAAATCACTGTGCTTTTTACCACAAGGGGATTTGGCCAACTCACCGACGCAGATACTCACACTGCCTGAGGATGGTTTTGGTCCCTATGGTGGAGATCTTATTATGGGGGAGATGAATCAGGCACGCTTGGTTAGATTTCTTCCCGATGAAGTGAATGGCCAAGAGCAAGGGGCGGTGATGAAATTCATGGAGCACCCTGAGTTAGGGATGGGGAATGCCAAGCTGGCATTAGCTGCGGATGACACGATTTATGTGGGGAAAACCCATTTGTCATGGGCGGGTGATCAAGGCATCGTGGCCTTGAAATACAATAACGCTCCGCACCTAGCTATCGATAAGATAGAAATGACTAAGTCGGGATTTAGGGTGACTCTGAATGAAGCCGCAGACGCCACGGATATTGCAGTGAAAGCTGTGAGATACGGCCTGCATTACCACAAAAAATACGGTTCACCGAAGGTCGACGAGACATCCATCAGCACAAAATCAATCAATGTGGATAAGACCGTGATTGAATTCGACTTTGCGTCTGAGATGGTACCTAACCAAATTTACGATATCACTCTAACGGGAGTTAAATCTGTCAAATTTGGGAAGCTTATAGAGCCTAGATTTTTCTACACAGCGCACGAAGTTCACACCAAATAGGAACGCAATAAAAAAATATTCATCTAGCTGTGCTCGATACAGTTGATAAATAAAAACGCCTAGTCAATAAATTGACTAGGCGTTTTTATTCCTGTTGAAGAGCTCTCTAAGCTTCGATGACTAACGAGTCGCCGTCGACTCTGATCGGAAAGGTTTTCAGGGTATAGGTGCTTTCCGTGAGGCACTCGCCAGTATCCAGTGAGTAGCGGTACTTGTGGAGCGGGCAGATGACTATAGGCACACCATCGGCGTCACCAGTGAGTCCGCGTGAGAGTACCATGCGCTTGTTCTGTGGGTTGAAGTTTTGTACTGCGTACCATTGCTGTTCCGTTGGGAGATTGAAGATGGCGATTTGTTTGCCGCCGACCTTCACGCAGCTGCCAAGGTTGAGTGGGTAGTTGGATATGGGGCCGATATTTGTCCATGTGGATTCAGTGATCATGATAGTTGTTCTAGTTTGATTTATGGGCACCTCCGGCAACTACCGACGATGCTGTTTTGTATGTTTAGGTTGAAAATTTGTAAGCGAAGCTTAGATGATTAAAATAGAAACTTACGGGCAAAAAAGTAAACCTGCGTATAGCTTCGTTCCATTTCACACAGAGATATTTATCTCTGTATGAAATGCGCCTTGCTCTACTTGTTTTACTTTCCTGTATCATCATCGCTAGTTACCGGAGCTACCCTTATGCTTTTACGAGTTCACCGGATTCTTCCTCATTTGATTCGTTGAGACGGGCTGGGCAAATCTGGCCGCGGAGGTCGACAAATTCGACAGTTTCATCAATTTCATCAGTGTTCTGGAAGTGGCTAAAGCGCTTGAGTTTCTCAGGGTCTTCAATGGCGTTTTTCCATTCACATTCGTAGCTACCAATGAGGTGTGCCATTTGTGATTCAAGTTCGTCACAGATGCTGAGTGAGTCATTGATGACCACGTCTTGGAGGTGAGAGAGTCCGCCCTCGAGCTTGGTCATCCATGTGGATGTTCGCTCGAGCTTATCGGCAGTCTTGATGTAGTACATGAGGAAGCGATCGATGTATTTGATCAGAGTCTCACGGTCGAGGTCGGTGGCGAAAAGGTCACCGTGGCGCGGTGTGATACCACCATTTCCACAGACAAAGAGGTTCCAGCCTTTTTCAGTGGCGATGATTCCGAAATCTTTGCTGCGAGCTTCCGCACATTCTCGAGTACAGCCGGATACACCACCCTTTAACTTGTGAGGCGAACGGATTCCGCGGTAGCGCTTTTCAATGTCGATAGCGAGGGTGGTGGAGTCTTGGACGCCGAAGCGGCACCAGGTCGAGCCCACACATGACTTCACAGTACGAAGTGCTTTTCCGTAGGCGTGACCAGATTCGAAACCAGCATCAATGAGCTCTTTCCAAATAGGTGGGAGGTCGGCGGCGCGGGCACCTAATAGGTCGATTCGCTGACCACCAGTGAGCTTCATGTAGAGATTGTACTTTTTAGCCACTTCTCCAATCACGATGAGCTTGTCAGGTGTGATTTCACCGCCGGGGATGCGGGGGATGACTGAGTAGGTTCCGTCTTGCTGGATGTTTGCAAGGAATGCATCGTTTGAATCCTGTAACGAGGAGTGCTCTAGGATAGGCAAGTTCCAAGTGGATGCTAAAATGTTTGCTGCGGCCGGCTTGCAGGTTTCACAACCAAGCCCAGTGCCGTGCTTTTCTAGCAGCTCGTCAAAGCTCTGTATGCCGGTAGCGCGTACGACTTGGTACATCTGCTTGCGTGAGAGGTCGAAGTGCTCGCAGAGGCGGTCACTTACTACAACACCAGATTCGCGCATTTTTTGCTTAAACAGGTCGGTCATCATCGGGACACAACCACCACAGCCAGTACCGGCCTTGGTGCAGGACTTGAGTTCTGCAACTGACGAACATCCCTTTTCAATTGCGGAACAAAGATCACCCTTGGTCACAGCCTCACAGGAACAAATCTGTGCTGAGTCCGGTAAATCGCCAACACCAACACCAGCTGGCTCACCATCGCTGGCTGGCATGATGAGTTGGATTGGATCGCATTTGATGGTCATCTCATTGAGATACATCTGGTGGAGTGTTCCGTAAGCGCTTGCGTCACCGACTAGGATTCCGCCGAGCAGTTTCTTGCCATCTTCAGAGATGACGAGCTTCTTAAATAGGTTGTTGTGAGTATCGTTGATGACGATCTCACGCGCATTGGAGTCTACTGGTATTTCAACGGCACCGAAGCTTGCGACATCTGTACCGATGAGTTTGAGCTTGGTTGACATGTCTGCGCCAGTGAAGGTCGCTTCATTGCCCATGAGTAAATCACTCACAGCGTCAGCCATCTGGTAGCCGGGAGCCACAAGACCGTAGATCATGCCTTCATAGAGAGCACACTCGCCAATAGCGAAGATGTTAGGGTCACTTGTGAGAAGATAGCTATCGACCTGGATACCACCACGAGGTCCGACTTCGAGTCCCGCATCTCTGGCAAGCTCGTCACGAGGCTTGATACCTGCGGAAACGATGATCATGTCGACCTTGAGTTCAGAACCATCGGCGAATTCCATGGCCTTTACTTCACCATCACCGGCAATGTTGGAAGTGGACTTCGAGAGGTGTACCTTGATACCTCGGTCTTCAATGACATCTTTAAGGAGAGTTCCAGCGGCTTCGTCTAGCTGTCTGGGCATGAGGCGCGGAGCGAACTCGACAACGTGCGTCGTTAATCCGAGATCCTGGGCTGCTTTGGCAGCCTCTAGGCCGAGTAGTCCACCGCCGATGACAGCACATGTTCTCGCGCCCTTTGAGTATTCTTTTATCGCATCAAGGTCTTCTATGGTGCGGTAGACAAAGACACCCTTCTTGTCGATACCGGGAACTGGAGGAACAAATGGGGATGAACCAGTGGCCATGACCAGCTTGTCATAGTTGACTACTTTGCCTGACGAAGTGATGACGCGTTTTGCCGCATTATCAATCTGAGAGACTTTTTCGCCGACATGGAGCTCTACGCCATTTTCTTCATACCAATCGAACTTCGCCATGCTGAGGTCTTCAGCGGATTTCCCAGTAAAGTACTCGGATAGGTGAACGCGATCGTATGCTGGTCGTGGTTCTTCGCAGAACGTGACGATTTGAAATTTATTTTCACTATCTTTCTCGGCGAGTCGTTCACAAAACTTGTAGCCGACCATTCCATTTCCAATAACTATTACTCTCTCTTTCATAAACATAGTGCCACTTGGCTTACAACACATTCAGCATGTGACGTGCCATAAATAGATTCACCCCATGAACATGATTCATGGGGTGAATGATTGTTGCTACTTGTTATGAGTAATTCTAGATAATTAGAAGGTGTAGTTGAGTTCTACTGAGAACTGGGTCACGTCATTATTGTAGACACTGGAATCATCACCAAAAAATTGTGCAAACTTGGCGATCGCCTTGATGTCTTCGGTGATAGGCTTGATGGCAACTGCATCAATTTCCCAACCATAAAAATCTTTAACGCTGTCATCAAAGAACCCGTGGATGTTTGATTTGAATGTTATGTCGGCAGCCTTGGTGCTCACTCCGGTGTAGAAGTCAGTGAGGCCCTGGCCCTTTTCACTAAGGCCTAGACGGTCATTAATAAACACGTCAGCAAAGCCATTGAATGCGTGTACAGTGGCTAGGGGAGTCACGAAGCCTTTTCCTAGGTATTCCGTGGCTAGATTCCACTGGAAATTACCAAACTGCCTGCCGAAGATGATGTGACCATAGCCAGCTTCGTAATCAGCCTTGTCACCAGCTTCAGTCTGATAAGCTCCTTCAATATGAAGGTTACCACAAGCTGTTTTGAGGTCGGTAGAAAGTCCGTATGTGTTGTTGTTCGCTGAGTTCGAGGGGTTGAAGTTCTGCTTATCGAAATCCATAAGGTAGATATAACCAGTGGCTTGATGCTCACCAAATCCACAGGAAGCATTAAAGATGTGTGAATCGCCTTGAAGGGACTTTGCTCCTTGGACAGCGTCGGTGCCAAAGATGCGATTGACTCGGTTCATATAAGCATACTTCAACTTCAGTGATGCGACGTCATAGTTGATGTTTGCAGCATCGAAAGTCTGTTCGTTTTGGCGCCATCCCACATTACCGATAAAGGCTGCATTGTCGTAGATGATGCGTTGACGACCGACACGAGCAAGTCCTCCGAACCCTTTATATTGAGCATAAAGTTGGTTTAGCTCGTTGTTTTCAGGATCTAGAATCGGTGTGTTACCATCTCTATTAGGAGTGAGTTGCGGCTGAGGGCCAGATTTGTAGTCATCAGTGAATGCAAGAGTGTGTTCAGTTTGTGCAAATGCAGCAAAGCCCTCGTCCTTACCTAGATAGAAACCCGGTCTGATTCGGAAGGTGCCGGCCCATGAGTTATCTGAGCCTTGCTCATTGCGTTGCTCGATGCGTGCGCGAGCTTCGACTGAGAACTTGAACCAATCTTCTTTTTCTTCAGTAATTGGCAGAGCTTCCCCGGCAAAGATTGAGCAAGGAGTAAGGGCTAATAGCGGTAGTAGTATCTTGTTATTCATAGTGCTTTATCTAAGATTAAGTAATGGTGCTTGAATATTATTATTCACAACATCTCCGAAGCTAGCAAAGACTATGCCAGCTTGAATTTCACAGGACAAGGCTTCCAACATGATAACCATGATTTAAATTCATGATGACTGTGGGTGCTCTAGATAGCGACCAGCATGAATGGTGTCACTCATTTCCTTACGGCAGATGGTAAGGAAGTCTTCCTCGGGGAGTGAAAATGTTTTACCGCTGTTGGAGAAAGCACCCCAATTACGCTTCGGTGGCGGGGTGGATATAACGTGCGCCACTAGTTCACCTCTAGCGAATTCTTGCTTGGCAACCCACGGAGGAACGATGCCGACACCCAGTCCTTGTTTCGCCATTTCCTTGATCGCTTCCATATTTCCAAGCGTGAGAGGGTGGTGGTAGTTGATAGTATTGTCATTAAAATGCTTAGTGATGAGGCGCATAGTTTCGCTCTCAGCACTATAGGAAATGAGGCGCACGTCTTTGAGTGAGCCGCCACGATTGGTCTGCTTGGACACCCAGTCATGCTCTGGCGAGGAGACAAAACAAAGGGTGTCTTCAGTGAGTGGGGTGAATATGAAGTTGTTATCGCTGGGGGCGAGATGAATGCCGATCGCTAGGTCGAGCCTCCCGTGAGCAAGCTTTTTCAACATGTCTGGGGTGTCACCGAGGTCGATGGTGATCTCGCATTTTGGATGTTTCTTTGCAAATTCCTTGAGAATTTTAGGCATGATGTATTGGCACACTGTATCGGAGGCGCCGATACGTATCGAGGAATACCCCCAGTGCTTGAGCGTCTCTATCTTCGTTAAAGATGTTTCGAGTTCAATAATCACTCTCTTGGCGTGATGGAGAAACACTTCCCCGTATGGGGTGAGCGTGATGCGTTTGCCCATGCGCTCAATGAGCGAGCAGTCCAGCTGCTTTTCAAGTGACTTAATGGAGTGAGAGACGGCTGATTGAGTTATGAAATTCTTATTTGCTGCAGCAGTGAACGAACGCGTTTCTTCTAGAGCAATGAATATTTTGAGTTGCCTAACTTCTGGTAATGTCATGAATGAGTAGTGGTGATGGCTGTGAATGTTTGGGGGTAGAATTCGTCAAGCACGATGCGTACCAAATTGGTGGATTATGAATGGCACTCATAGAAATGATGTGTCAGCAGGTATGCTCAATGAGTACCTTTGGCACGATGAGTGCTTGGTTATGGTTGTCTTCTTATTATGAAAACATATCCAATATTAAAGAAAGCTGGCACACTCGTAGTTATGATGAGTGTGGTTACAGGGACTACATCATTTGCTGAACAGCTTGATGTGGAAAAAGATTCACTCAAGTTTGGTTTTATCAAACTGACTGACTGCGCACCTATCGTCATAGCTAAAGAAAAAGGCTTTTTTGATGATGAAGGGCTACAGGTAGACGTGGTAGCGCAACCAAACTGGAAAACTCTACTCGATAATGTCATCAGTGGTGATTTAGATGGAGCGCACATGCTTTCAGGCCAACCGTTAGCAGCAACGATCGGCTTTGGAACGAAAGCGCACATCATCACCTCCTTTACTATGGATCTGAATGGTAATGGAATCACTGTTTCTAACAATGTTTGGAAGCAAATGCAGGAGAATGATTCAAAGTTAGATTCTGATACTCCTCCGCATCCGATCACCGCTGACTCTCTAGTGCCAGTGGTCAAAGAGAAGCTTGAGGATGGTGAGAAGTTGCAAATGGGAATGGTGTTCCCAACATCCACGCACAACTACGAACTTCGCTACTGGTTAGCGGCGGCAGGGATCAATCCAGGTATGTACACAAAGTCTGATGTTGGTGGCCGTACGGATGCACAGGTTGAGCTTTCAGTGACACCGCCACCGATGATGCCAGCGACCTTGGAGTCTGGTAACATTCAAGGCTACTGCGTGGGTGAACCATGGAATCAGAAAGCTGTAAGCATGGGAATTGGTGTGCCAGTCACAACGAACTACGACATCTGGAAAAATAACCCGGAAAAAGTATTCGGCGTGTCAAAATCTTGGGCGGATGAAAATCCGAACACGTACATCGCCGTGACTAAAGCATTGATCCTAGCAGGTCAGTGGCTGGATGAAACAGACGCGAATGGCAAATTCAAGAACCGTGAGGAGGCGGCTCGCATTCTATCACGTTCTGACTACGTGGGTGCTGATTACGACATCATCAAGAACTCGATGACAGGTTTCTTCATGTTTCAAAAGACCGACAAACGCGAGATGCCTGAGTTCAACATCTTCTTTAAAGACCACGCCACTTACCCTTGGTATTCAGATGGGGTTTGGTTTCTCACTCAAATGCGCCGTTGGGGGCAGATTTCTGAGACGCGTCCAAAGTCTTGGTATCTCGAAACCGCAAAAAGCGTCTACAAGCCTAGCATCTACCTAAGTGCAGCTAAAATGCTCCTTGAGGAAGGTAAGATCAAAAAAGCGGATATCCCATGGGGTACCGACGGCTTCAAAGTACCGACAACTGACTTTATTGATGGCATTGAGTATAACGGTAAAGAGCCAATAAAATATCTTAACGCGCACAAGATCGGCAACAAAGATCCTGAAAGCTAAAAGACGCAATCATTTAGCTAACTTAGCTTCACCCTCCTTTTTTGGGCCACCTGATTTCAGGTGGCTCACTTTGTTTAGTTGAGCGCGCCGCGGGCTTCATGGATGCTATGAATCGAACTAATAATCGGTGGTACACAGCCTGCTTTATAGAGATTAACTATCATCGAGTTAATATGTTATGGAGTTTACAAATAAATTTAAATACACACTTTTAAAAGCGATTGACCTTAGTGGCATGACCTTCTTGTCACCAGTCGTTCGCTTATGTTACGGGGAGGAACCTAAGGTTCAACTGCAGAAGATCGGGCAATGGATTCTCGTTCCTATTGCCGGAGTTTTTGCCTTTTTGTTCCTTTGGCATGTGACATCAGGCAGCGTGAAAACTAAATCAGGAACCTTACCGAACCCAGCGCAAACGTGGCGTGGTTATAAGGCTATCGATGCGCACGCTAATCGTGAAAACCTAAAAATGGAGGCATACGATATAGTAGGGGAGGAAAGAGAAAAAATGCTGGCTGAGGCTAAGCAGCAGCTTTCACTAGTTTCCCCAAGAGTCGCTAGTACTAATAAAGCGGTAACCAAAGCTAAAGAGGCAATTGATCAGGATACCAAAGCTCTCATCGAGCCACTTGATTCAGAATATAAAGACAAGAAGTCTGGGTTTAAGTCAGCTGCGCTAGAGCGTAAGAATGCCCTCATTTTAGCTGCGGAATCCTTACCTACCGGAAATGTAGAAGCTTACGAAAAATTCTTAGCTGAGGTCAAAGCTGCCGAATTACAAAATGAGGCGGATAAAGATGAATTGAGCTTGTTGAAAAAAGAAATCGATAAGATTCGTGAGGTTAAGTCACCGGATGTTGCAGATGCTTTGATTGAGCAAACTTTAGCTGCAGAAGAGGAGCAGTTTTTGAGGAAGAAGATAGAGCTACTGAGTGATCGTAATCGTGCCATCCAAGTGGAAGTTGCGACCGGTAAAATAGTTGATTATAAAAATGAATTCTTATCACTAAGTGGGAAAGAAGCCTATGCCAAGGCTCGTTCCATTGCCAGAGAGCAATCCCGCCTAACTAAAATGGGGGAGTCAACTTACGCTAAACCTGCGACTATTTGGTATCAGGTGAAACGTTCGGTTTTCTGTGTTTTCACAGGTTTCTTGATTGGTACTGCTATTGCTGTACCGGTAGGTATTCTCTGTGGATTGAATTCAACCTTCATGGCTGCAATGACCCCGTTCATCGCTATATTTAAGCCAGTTTCTCCAATCGTTTGGTTGCCTATCGCTCTGATTGTAGTGAGTGGATTGATTCCAGATCCGGACAATAATCCATTCATCGAGTTTCTTTGGGATCTACCCATCATTGGCGTGTATAAAATAAACCCAGCATTCATCGCTTCGGCTGTGACTGTCGCTTTGTGCTCATTGTGGGCAACGCTTGCAAATACTGCGCTCGGGGTGGCATCTATCGATAAAGACTACATGAATGTAGCCCGCGTGCTGAAGTTAGGCTTCTTCGCTAGACTCTTTAAGATTGTTATCCCGTCTGCACTGCCGCTTATATTCGCGGGTTTGCGAATCTCGCTGGGAGTTGGCTGGATGGTGTTGATCGCTGCGGAGCTTCTTTCCTCCTCTGAGGGTATTGGTAAGTTTGTTTGGGATCAGTTCAATAACGGCGCATCAGATTCGCTCGCCAAGATGATGGTCGTTGTTTTCCTCGTGGGCATCATTGGACTCATTCTTGATAGAATCATGATAGTGTTCCAGCGCTTAGTCACATTTGAAGGAACCGTGAGCGTGTAACTAATTTCAAAGAAATTTTTATTATGGCAATTTTAGAAGTAAATGATGCGGCAGTGAGCTTTGGACCAGCATCAAATCGATACGAAGTACTTAAGGATCTAAATCTAAAGGTTGAGGAGAATGAATTCGTGGCAATTATTGGTTTTTCTGGGGCAGGGAAATCGACTTTGATGTCACTGCTCTCAGGCTTACAAAAAGCAACGAGCGGGGAAGTTCTGTTTAAAAATGAACCCATTTCGGAGCCTGGTCCAGACCTAGGGATCATGTTCCAGAACTACTCCTTGCTCCCGTGGTTGAGCGTGCTGGAAAATGTGAAGATTGCTATCAATGCAGTCCAACCTAGGCTGAGTAAAGCTGAACTGGATGAAAAAGCGCGTCACTACGTGAAAATGGTGAAGCTAGACCATGCAGTGGACAAGAAACCGCAAGAATTGTCTGGGGGGATGCGTCAGCGCGCATCGCTGGCCCGGACTTTATCACTGAATCCAGAGGTTCTCTTGCTGGATGAGCCCTTGTCCGCACTGGATGCGCTCACTCGATCGGAACTTCAAGACCAGATTCTTAATATTTGGGAGAAGGATAAAAGAACTGTCGTTATGATCACCAATGATGTCGATGAAGCCGTGCTGATGGCTGACCGGATCATCCCTCTAACAATGGGGCCCGCTGCGACGCTCTCAGATGAATTCAAGGTGAATATGGAACGGCCACGCAACCGTCACACACTCAACGATCATCCTGAATTCATGCGCTTAAAGTCCGAAATAACTGGATTTATGCTGGGCCTTAACCAGGAAAGTAAAAAGCTCTCTGGCAATGTGGTGCCTATGCCAAAGGTGACACCAAAGAACTTCGCGCCACCCGTGATGTCTCCCACATTCAAGCAGAATCCAGCGCCT
>Ga0233411_10000265_pt1 | contig 17121 bp, 18 predicted proteins | sample Na_anoxic_2_MG_FD_179799 | JGI IMG/M metagenome (GOLD analysis project Ga0233411, IMG submission 179799) | Seawater microbial communities from Saanich Inlet, British Columbia, Canada - Na_anoxic_2_MG | ecosystem: Environmental > Aquatic > Marine > Inlet | place: Canada: British Columbia...
AAAAGAAGACACAAAAGAAAAACAAGAAGAAAAAAATAATCAAAGGTTTTTAGAGAAATATATATACATCATAGTTATTTAATTAAAGTAACCAATGTTTATGAACTAGTCTGTGTACCAAATCGTCCGTCAAATAATAAAATAGCTGTCGTTTTGCAACCTCCTTTGGACACACCTTAACTGATTATAAATATTCACGAAGCGGGATATCTTCTACTAAAAATATGCTTGCAATTCTATCGGACCAAAATCGTTCAACACTTCTCTTTTTAATTTGGCAAAATTTTTCGAATTCCTCCAAAAGATTTTTAATTGTATTGTGAACGCTCCAATTATTTCCGCATAATAAGCTTGAACAACACATACAACCACTGTCTCCTAGTAATTTCGATATATCATCTCTGATTTTTTTGTTTGAACAATCTGATAATTCTCTATAAAATATAAGCACATTCTTACCATTATATGTGACACTAGGGGGTCTAAACGGGTATGCTGACTTGTAGACGAATGTTAATAAGTTTTCATCCTCTACAGGTATATATATACTTTTGTCCTCTATAAAATGCGCCATTCCCAATCCGTCCCAATTGTCTCGAATGGCTTCATTTGCTAAGCGTCTACTCATTGTTTTATATTTGTAAAATATAAAATAATTTTAAGTTCAATTTATTTAGCTTATATTATCTGATGCCTTTTTGTTTCTTATATCGAATAATTAAAGCGCCAACGTAAGAATAGGATAAACCAAAATGACGCGACGTTCCCTTAATGCCTTTACTAGTTCTCATAAAGTAACGGATAATTTCTTTTGAAGACGCAACCATTATTTGTAAAATAGAAATTAGTTTTTATATTTTTTTTACTAATAATATAGGAATAGCATTGATTTACTGAAAAAAAGGCACTAAAAAAAAGGAACTCACGTTTTGGGAGTTAAAAGTCGGTGGACATTTTGCTATTTGGACATTTCAAAAATGTCCAGAATGAGATTCTTGGTATTTTTTTATAATGTTTTTTTCGCACAAAATACAAAATACTTCCATTGTGTAGGAAAAATAAAGGAATGATGTGTTTTTTGATGAAGGCAGCCTATGGAGTACTGAAAAAAAGGCACTAAAAGTTGATTTCCAAAAAATGGATTTAGGGGTTTTTTATGTTATCCATATATAGAGATGAAAAAACCCCAAAAAACCCCAAAACAATTTCACTGTAAAAAGTGTGGGTTCACTTCTAGGAACAAAAAAGATTACACTCGTCATTTATCCACTACAAAACATAAAATGGATAACATGGATAACATCAAGAGTAACGAAAAAAACCCCAGACGGGCTTTCGAGTGTGTTTGTGGCAAGGTATACAAGTATAATTCAGGTCTCAGTAAGCACCGAAAAAAATGCACACTGGAATCTAAGGAAGAAAATATTAAAAATATTGAAACCGTCACTGCATCGAGTAGTGGGACTGTTTCAGCTGAAATGTTGAACAAACTTGTTGAGCAAAATAATACATTAATGGAAAAAGTGATAGAATTGTCAAAAGATCGACAAGTTATAAATTATCAAAATTGCGGAAACAAGAAAATGACAATAAATGTATTTTTAAATCAAGAATGCAAGAATGCCATGAATTTAACAGATTTTGTTGAAAATGTTAAAGTTTCATTGGAAGATTTAAAATATACCAAAGAACATGGTTATATCAAAGGTATAAGTAATATTTTTGCTAAAAATTTACAAGATTTAGATCCTAAAGAAAGACCGATTCATTGCAGCGATAAGAAACGATTGCAATTTTATGTAAAAGAAGAGGATAAATGGGAAAAAGATATGGCGAATGCTAAAATAAATAAAACGATTGAAGATATTACAATTAAACAAATCAAAAGAATTAAAGAATGGGAAAGAAAACATCCTGATTATTTAAAAGATGATCGGCTTCTTCAAGAATGGCACAGAATGATTCAACAAATCACAGGTAGTGGTAATGATGATGAACGCGAACGTAATAAAGAGCAAATTAAGAAATCATTAGGGAATACTATAGAGATTAAAGACGCTATGGTAATCGATGATTAAAATGCAGCAAAACTGCCTCCTCCTCCAAAATTATAAGGTGCTGGTTCCAAAGGAAGATTGCTGTATTGTTCTTGTGTGTTATTTTGTTGCGACACTTGTTGTGTTGGAAGCGAAGGTTGTTGTTGCACAGGTGGTAACATTTGTGTAGCACTCGTTTGCGCATTGGGCGAGTTTAAATAGTCTGCTCTACTAGGAGAATGTGTTGGCATACCACCTCGTGAAATGGGTTGAGAAACACTTACGACTGAACCTCCTCCTTGTTGTTTTTGTCCTTGTTTCTTTTTATCTTTATCATCACTAGATTTTCCATCCCAAAGATCCATCATTCTTTCACTAATTGCTTTAAATTTCTTTTCAACTTTTCCATCGAACATAAATGAAGTAAGTAAAAATACAACAATAATACTAAATAAATTTAGGTCACCCATGGCTGATCCACTGAATGTGGGCACAGCTGTAATAACACGATGAATAAAGAATAATCCCATGAGTGTCATTAATGATTGACCTAGTATTTCTGCTAAAAGTTCCATTGTACCTTTTGAGGCATCAAATTCTGGAAATACTTTTTCAGAAATATTTTGTAAAATAGCCACGGGTATAATTGCTAATACCATATACTGCGAAAGATTCATCAAAGTAGATTTTGTATCATCGTCAAATTTGAAAATATGTTTGATTATGGTATTTGCAGAAGATGTAGTTGGTGCTGATTCTTGTTTGTCCATATGAATTATAAAAAGAAATTAAAAATATGATAAGGTTATAAATTAGATGTTTCGACGATTTTCTACTATTGCTACCAGATGTCATCCTAATGTTGAAGAAAAGCAATATCTAGGTTTAATATCTAATATTTTAGATAAAGGTGAATTTCAACAAGGAAGGAATGGAAATGTATACAGTAGCATCGGGAAGAGCATGCGTTTTTCACTTAAAAATAATACAATACCATTATTGACAACTAAGAAAGTAGCATGGAAGACTTGCCTAAAGGAACTATTATGGTTTATCAAAGGAGATACCAATAATAAAAATTTGAAAAAACAGAATGTAACTATTTGGAATGGTAATGGAACACGAGAATTTTTAGATTCAAGGGGATTGTACCATTTAAAGGAAGATGATTTGGGCCCTGTATATGGTCATCAATGGCGATATTGGAATGCGTCTTATAGTAAAAAATTGGGTTGTTTAGAAAATTATGATGGAGAAGGTATTGATCAATTGCAAAATGTAATTGATATATTGAATCATCCTACAGATAGGTATTCGAGAAGAATCATTATGTCATCGTGGAATCCTGAACAATTAAATGAAATGGCTTTACCACCTTGTCATGTTTTGTCTCAATTCAAGGTCACAAATGATAATGAATTATCTTGTATTTTATATCAACGGAGTGGGGATATAGGATTAGGAATTCCATTTAACATCGCATCTTATAGTTTTTTAACTCATTTATTAGCCAAACATTGTAATCTTAAAGCAAAAGAATTTATACATTTTATAGGTGATGCTCATATTTATGATGATCATTGTGAAATTCTAAAACAACAAATAAACAGAGAACCTTATCCATTTCCACAATTAATCATCGAAAATAAATATGATGATATAAATAATTATGAAGTAAAAGATTTTATTGTAGAAAATTATTATTATTGTGATGCATTAAAAATGAATATGCGTGTATAATTTAGGAAATATATTATGATTTTAGTTTATAATGTTTCAACGAAGATCACAACCAGCATATAGTGGTGTAGATTCCACTAGTGAACAACATATTTTAACAGTATTGAGATTTCATGAGGTGAGATTGGGCAAAATAGAAAAACATCTTGTTACTATTAATAAACAGTTAGAATTGTTAACTATGCAAAGGAAACAAGAACCACAGAAACCAACTAAAGTTAGTACACAAACAAAATCTACGAATAATATAGCGGAGCATGCTTCACTTACGCTTTTGAAAAATATGATGACAACTTTAACAGAGCAAGTTGAGGTATCACAAAGTTTTATGAAAGATCTTAAAGAAGTTGTTAATAATTTAAAACTCAACCAAGAAAATTTTTTTTCACGTCAATGTGCACATTTGGGACAAATTTTAGTCAAAACAGATGTACCAGCAGTAAAAGAAGCACCATCCGTGGAATTAAATTCATCTTCTGATGAACATGATACAAATAGTAAATTATTAGAATTAGAAAGAAATATTGCAAAAGCATCTATTATTAGTATTGGGATGGAACCAACCGTGAGTAGAGTTGATAAATATATAGAAAGGAGTCGCTGTGATAGAATAAGAATTTTAAATGAAGAAGAAGAAACAAATGAAGAAGAAACAAATGAAGAAACAAATGAAGAAGAAACAAATGAAGAAGAAACAAATGAAGAAGAAACAAATGAAGAAGAAACAAATGAAGAAGAAACAAATGAAGAAGAAACAAATGAAGAAGAAATAAATGAAGAAGAAATAAATGTTATAACACACTCAATAGTGGATGATACTGTTTTAGAAAATGACATAATTAAATTAACAAATCTTAAATCCTACATAGAGGAAGAAGTACAAGAGGTTATAAGTAAAATCCCGGTTACTATTAAGCCCAAAAAGAAAAGACGAGGTAGACCAAAAAAAAAAGACATAATTGCGTAAATCATTTAGAAGTTAAATAAATACATTTAACATAAAACATGAGTGAATACAATAGAAACGTATCTTCCAATTCTAAAGCACAAACTGTCCCTGGTACACCTATGCAACAAATGTGGCACATTTTAAATTTTCACGAAGAGAGATTGACGCAATTGGCCCAACATTTACATATGCAAAAATCAACCACTGGTAATATTAATAAAAAATCAGGAGCACAACATTTAGCAGAATATAATTCATTATTGCAACAAGTTGTAGATTTGAAAGCAAGAGTAAGTACTTTAGAAACAGAAAAGGAAAAATCTAAATTTCCTTCAAATGTTACATTAAGTATTGAAGAAAACAATTAGATAAATTGATTATAATAATAAGGATTATATTATTACTATAATTAACAAATGAAATTGGTCATCACTGAACCCACAAAGGTAAAAGCATTTGCTACGATTTTTAGACAATTGAAAAATATAGTAGCTGATGTAAATATAGATCTCAATAGAGATACTATGTATATTCAAGGTATGGGTGACTCTCAAGTATGCTTATTTGAACTTCTTATACAAAAAGATTGGTTTACGGAATATGAAGTAAATAAACCTTTTGTTATGGGAATGCATTGCGAGTTTATGTTTAAAATGTTAGGTTGTTTAGAGGATGGACAGAAAATTACGATGTATATGAAAGAAGACGCTGATAAATTATCTGTAGATTTTGAGAGTATTGGAGAAAATAAAACAATACGGAAATGTTTCAAAATGCCTCTTATGAATATAGATTCAGAACATCTAATTATTCCAGAAAAAGAATATCAAACCGATATATCTATTATGTCTGATGAATTTTCAGATTTGATTAGTCAATTATCTATATTTGGAGAAGAATTGCGAATTAAATGTAATATGGAAACAATAGATTTGACCTCAAAGGGTGATATGGGACAAATGACCGCTTCGATAGAAGAAGAAAATATTGTAGAATATGCAATTGAAGAAAACGTTGTTGTGAATGTATGTGTTAGTCTAAAATTTATTGAGAAGATGTGTGGATTCTCAAAAATTAGTGAGGTAGCTTATTTACATTGTAGCAATGAAGCCCCTATTAAATTGCATTATTCATTGGATGACGAGGATAGTACTGATAGTATAAATTATGTAAGATTCTTTGTAGCACCAAGAATTGAAGACGAATAGTTATTTAAATAAATTATAATATACTTTGTTAAATGTACAAAATTTATACTATAAAAAAGAAGATAGTTTTTTCTTCTGAGATGATAATATTATTTGGATTATTGGATGATTTACCAAAGGAAGCACTTCATTGTTACAATTGTAAAGGATTATCTAGGTATGGGAATGTTATAAATTGGTGCAAGGAACACATCGAATATGTGAATAATATTATGGATGCTGACTTCGTAGTATTACCATTCAAATTTAAAAATGTGAATGACCCAGTGTTTCAAATACTTGATAAATTAACAAAAAATATTAAAAAAAAATTATGGTGTTTTTATAATGATGATGATGACACCAGTCATGAAATAGATGATAATGTGATTTTATTTAGAACAAGTTTTTATAAATCCAATAAAAAAGAAAATGAAAAAGCTATGATTGCAATCAGCCCAGATTATTATAGGGGTAAAATAAGCGATAATATATCCATAGGTTATTGTGGGTATTATACTGCTTATAATAGACGTTTTCCAGATGGAATATTTAAAGGTCGTGCATGGTATATCAATTATTTAAATAAATGTAAAGTTCCTAACAGTTTTATAATACGGAAAGGATTTTGGGCACAAGGCCTCGATAAAAGTATTGCTAGAAAACAATATTTTGAAAATATGGAGAATAATATTTTTATGTTCTGTATACGAGGTGCCGGTAATTTTTCGTATCGATTTTATGAAATTTTAATGATGGGTAGAATACCCATATTTATAGATACAGACTGTGTTTTACCATATGAAAAACTAATTAAAAAAGCAGAAGTAGGAATTTTTATAAATGAAAGTGATATAATTTCAAATAAAATAAATTTAGAACAAGAAATTTTAAGATATATTGAAAATAATAAAAATAAATTGCCAGAGATCCAGAAACAAAATAGACTTTTGTGGGAGAAACTATATTCCCCAATTGGATTTTTAAATATGTTATTAAATACGGAAAATCTGACATAATCCTTTCTAAAATAGTAATAATATGAATTATTTTATTGCTATTTTTATATTTTGTGTAGTATTATTCCTTTATTTACACATATATTATCATTTGAAAACCAGCAATGATTTAGAAGTTTACACGATTGAACGTCCCTCAAAAAATAAATTAGAAGAAATTTGTGATTTACGACAACCAGTGGTTTTTGAATTTTCTAATGAAAGATTACTTGAAAGTTGCAATTTAGCCAGCTTAGATGATAATTATGGCGCTTTTGATATTAAATTAAGAGATACAAAACAAAATGATGAGAATAGTGAATTATATCTACCTTTTTTACTTAAAGAAGCATTAAAGGTATTTCAAGATGATAAAAATTCAAAATATATAACAGAAAATAATGGAGATTTCTTAGAAGAAACAGCCGCTATTAAGAATTTTCGATACAATGATTCTTTTCTTCGACCGTCTATGGTATCTAAATGTACATACGATTTTTGGTCAGGATCTATTGGAGCCCAAACACCCTTAAGATATAATCTAGAATATAGAACATTTATTTATCTCACCTCTGGTAAGGCTAAACTAAAGTTAATTCCACCACATAGTAGTAGATATTTGAATGTTGAAAAAGATTATGATAATTTTGAATTCAGATCAGGTATAAATCCTTGGAATGTTCAACCTCACTACAAAGCTGATTTTGATAAAGTAAAAGTTTTAGATCTAGAAGTAACACCTGGTTATATTATTTTTATACCTGCGTATTGGTGGTATAGTATTGAGTACGAAGAATTATCATCAATATGTGTTTTTAAATACAGAACATACATGAGTACATTGTCCACCTTGCCACAAATCCTTATGTCCTATTTACAAAAGCAAAATATTAAACGAGAAATTGCAAAGAAATTAGATATAATAGAACAAATAATACCCTTAAACAGCAATTCAAAAAGCGATTTAAAGGAAAAACCACCAACTATGTTAAATAATGAGACGATGGATTGAGTACATTTGGTTAGATTATCTAAACAATTATAGATCGAAAACACGCATTTTAAATTATGATGGTTCTAATGGACCTTTTTGCATTGAAAGAATTCCCATATGGAATTTTGACGGCAGTTCTACCCAACAGGCAGACGGTGAAGATAGCGAAGTGTATATAAAACCGGTATATATGGTTCGAGATCCTTTCAGGAGAGGAAAAGATTCGTGGCTGGTGCTTTGTGATACTTGGCTACCAGATGGTGAACCACACCCGGACAATACGCGAGTTACTGCAATGAAAGTATTTTCTCAACAACCGGTCATTGATTCTGAAACATGGTTTGGCTTGGAACAAGAGTTTTTTATTACAAAAAGTGGCTTACCAATGGGGATGGACCATTTTACATTAAAAGATTCGCAAACCAAAAATATACAAGGGCCCTATTACTGTGGAGTAGGCACGGGAAATTGTCATTGCAGAGAATTTATGGATGAAGCAGTTAAAAATATGGCGGATTCCGGATTAAATATAACAGGTTTGAACTTTGAAGTTGCACCAGGTCAAGCTGAATTTCAAATTATGACAGAAGGCATCGATGCTGCAGACGAGCTACACTTGGCTAGGTACATTTTAATCAGAACAGCAGAAAAAAATGACTTGACAATTAATTTGCACCCCAAACCTTTTAAAACAAATTTGAATGGATCCGGTTGTCATACTAATTACAGTACTAAGGCAATGCGAGAGGATGGAGGATATGATATCATTATTGCCGCAATTAAGAAATTAGAAGAGAAACACAAAGAACATATTGCAGTATATGGAGTAGATAATGATATGAGACTATCTGGCAAATGGGAAACTGCGGATATAAATACATTCACATATGGCGTGGCTGATAGAGGAGCTTCTGTTCGTATTCCACGATTTACGGAGAGAGATAAAAAAGGTTATTTGGAAGATAGACGCCCGGCTAGTAACATGGATCCCTATTTAGTAACAGCAAAAATTGCTGAAACAACTCTTTTATAAATATACTTTCTTAGACTATATTATATGAGAAAGGGTCCAGAAGAATCTGCAACAAAATTTTCTATTGGAACCAGAAAAAAAGGAAATGATGGTAATGCTTGGGTAATAACTAAAAACAAGAACGGCGTGAAACGATGGCAAAGAACAAGGAAAACATATAAAACAAAAAAAACAAAGAAAAGAAGAACAAGAAAAATTTTCAAAAGTAAAAAAGATAAAATTACTAGTAAAATATTAAGAGCATTAAAGAAAAAATATAGCGTAACAACCACAGGTAATAAAAAAGAAATGGCGGAAGGTTTATGGGTAGTTAGAGGTGGTTCAATAAGTGATGTTGATTTACAAAAAATTATTCCATTGCTTTCAAAAAGAGATAGAAAAGATGCTGAAAAACTTTTATCAAGACGAGGGAAAAATCCAGTAATTAATTATAAAGGTATGTGGATACCACAACCAAAACCATTAAGAAAAATGTCACGAAAAGAGTTGATAAAACATCTACGTCATTTTAGAAACGTATGGGAAAGAGAAACAACCAGAAATCAAGATTTAAGCGATGAACGATTGGACGAAGAATCGGATAAAGATTTGCGTGGATTATTGGAATTTTATTTTAGCGATGAAGCCAAACAAATAGCAGGTGATTGGTTAAGAAAATAAAGAAAATTGAATATATAGAATTTCAAAATATAAATATACGAAATCATAAAATAATTTCATATTTTTATAACATAATATAATTGGTCAATGGTGTAACAAGTGATCTAAATATTATAGCATACATTATCATTGCATATATATGAACTTTGTATGATGTTTTTTTTGTAAAATTAAACAACTTTATGGGCAAATCAAGTCCAAATCTACCAATAATAGATAATAATATACCAAATACCATTCCAACTATAATACTATAATTATTGCCATATTTGGAAATAATATAATAATTTATTACTCCAAATATACCATATAATAATGGTATAAAAATTGGAAATAATTCGTAAGGGATATTTGAGGGGCGATTTTTTTTATTATAAGCAATTCCAATATACCCAAGAGTAATTATAGAAATAAAACTGGAAATTAAAAATATGTTAATGGTTTTTTTTAAATTCATTATTATAATATACACATATATTATAATGAAGATTGATGATAATTTATTAATCCAAACGTCCATTGCCGCGTATTTAGTGATATTTGGCGTAGTCACAAAAAATTCATTCGAACAATTAGGATTTCCTAATCATCCAATAGGGAAACCTGTTGGAATGGGGATGTTTATAATGGGTTGGATATATACTGCTTACATATTATCTATAAATAAACCAAATAAACTAATGTTTATACTTCCTTCAGTAGGAATTGTTATTGCAGTAATGATGATGAAACAATATATGGTTAAAAAACAAACTCCGCCTATGATTTTTCCAATAATTTTTGCTATATCGTGGATAATTCTTGGTTTAAATGTTGGAAATCATTTATCAGGCAATAAAAAATATATAGGATTATTCGCAAGTTTATTGGTATTATTAAGTATGATGAAAATATTGCCGTATCAACGAACCCATAATATAGTTGATGGTCCAGGACTGCCTCTGTTTGTGATAGCGTGGGTTATATTTATTATTTTAAATAGCAATAGATAACGGGATTTAAATCTTCAAAGTTGATAAAGGGTCCGGAGAAAGAAAATTGAATAAATTGTTGTCTAATTATATTTAAACAACAATGCCTTTCAAACTTAATGTAGCAGATAGGAACTATGAGTCTTTTGATATAATAAATTCATCTACTTTATCTGAGGACATTCCTTCAATTAATCCTATAGAACATAAGTTATTAAATCAAGATATATTTGATTATGATCCAGGGTCGAATACTGTAATTATTCAACATTCGATTATTCGCCTTATGGCAAACATTCCAGGTGTATTGGTTTTAGAAGGTAATAAACGCTACGGTAAACACAAAAGAAAATTCCTATATAAGTGTATTCCAGACGATAGAAAATTGCCTATTTTCATGATACCATACGCTATAAAGCTGAATTTCAATAAACGATTTCACAATAAATATGTTGTTTTCAAATTTAATCACTGGAATTCTAAACACCCACAAGGTATGATTGTACAGACATTAGGAGATGTTACTGAATTATCCAATTTCTATGAGTACCAGCTGTACTGTAAAAGTTTATACGTATCTATTCAAAATTTCAATCAAACAACTAGGCGAGCATTGAAAACAAAATCGGAAGCAGAATTTATTGATCATATTCGAACAATTCATGATATCGAAGACCGACGAGACTGGGATATTATATCAATAGATCCACTAACTAGTAAAGATTTCGACGATGCGTTTGGGATTAAAGAATTGGATAATAAATTTATATTGAGTATCTACATAGCTAATGTATCATTCTGGATGGATGCATTAAATTTATGGAGCTCCTTTTCACAAAGAATAGCCACAATTTATCTACCTGATAGAAAGAGACCAATGCTTCCAACGATTTTATCTGACGCATTATGTAGTTTACAGGAGAATCGACCACGCTTTGCATTTACACTAGACCTTGTTATTAGTAAAGATAATTGGTTAATTGAATCCTCTTCTTTTAAAAATACATGTATTAGTTTACGCAAAAATTTAAGATATGATACTGATGAGCAAAGGGGAGATAAAATGTTCAAGAAAGCATTAAATTATGTTAAAAAAATGAATCGGCAAAAAAGTTACATAGACAATATTACGAATTGTCATGATTTGATTGCTTATTTAATGATTTTGATGAACTATATTTCAGCAACTTACTTGAAAGAAAATAAGACAGGTATATTCCGTTCTGCAAAGTTTAATACAGAGTTTGTTGCACCAGATACAGTACCGTCAGAGATTCAAAAGTTCTTGAAAATGTGGAATAGTTTTGGTGGACAATATGTTAAATATGAACAGGTAGAACGGCATGACATGCTTAAATTAGATGCATATGTACATATTACATCTCCGATTAGACGACTTGTTGACTTATTAAATATAGTTGTGATACAAGATTCGCTGGGTCTTATGAAGTTAGAGGGTGAACAATTAATATTTTACAAAAGATGGACAAATTCTACATCGGTTGATTATATTAATCAAACAATGCGATCGATAAGAAAAGTACAAAATGATTGTAGCCTTTTGAATATATGCACCACTGATACACAGTTATTAGAAAAAGTACACACCGGATTTATATTTGATAAAATTATTCGAAATGATGATTTGTATCAATATATGGTTTATTTTCCAGAGTTTAAGATGGTAAATAGATTTACTTCAAGACATGATAAAACTGGGTTATCTGAACAACAATTTAAATTATATGTATTTATGGATGAGAATCAACTGAAACAAAAAATACGAATCGAATTACAATAATTTTATAATTGGACATCTATAAATCATATAGAATCTCTAGCTCAAAAGATAAAGAATAATCCATATTATTCATGTCTAGAATTCGTCCATATTCATCCATTAATTTTATTTCTAATTTTGTTAAATTAACCGGACCAAAGTATATGCGTTTAATATGTTGACAACAACTGTCTTTGCAACAACCAGTAGATATTTTTGCTATAATGTTATTATCCGCAAGCATATCTTCTTGAAATGGCGAAATAATACTGGTACCGTGATTATTTTGAAAATCATTTAATACAAGTAAAAAATATCTTGTTCCGTGAAAATCATATAAACCTTCTCCTGTGTAAGTAGGAATTAGGGGAATTTTATTTTCCCATTTATAATTCGATTGTCGAAAACCCATCAACCAACCAGCGGTTAACTGTTTTGGGTCAATCTCTCCGTGTGTAGTATAAGAACACGGATTTTTATCTGTGCAAGAAAAATCTAGATTAAAATAGAAAGTATTTGGTGCAGCCGCTGTTCTACTGAAATTAAATTTCCCAGTATTCGTATTATAAGATGCTACTATTTGTGCAAGTACTCCGATAAATACCGTGGTATTTAAATACTCAACTAAATCATCTGGAGTATATGTACCATTAGGAATAATAATTTCATGTGTTACAATAGTAGCAGGGATAACAATATTTAAACCATCTACTTCATAGGTAATGATTTTAAATGAACTTGAACATAATTTATCTGAAAAAGTATAAACTGCTGTAGGAAATTCATTACTAAGTAATTTTAATGATACTACATTTTTGAGCATATATGGTAGAGAAAAAATAAAATTAGTTGAACTCGTAGATGCATAATTATTTCTAAATCGTGTATTTACATTTAATATGCGTTTTGTTTCTTTGCGTTTTAATGGATTAATCATTCCCGCCTTTAAATGTGAATTAAAAGTATCTATAGGTTCCGCATCTTTATGCTTAACTACAAAACTATTACTTTGTTGTACAATATGATTTTCATGCAGAGGTGGTAATAAACCGGCTTTCACTGATTCAAATTCCTGCATTTCAAAAGGGTCTACTTTCAAATCATAATTGTTGGCAAGTCTTAAAAAAGCTTTTATAAAAAAATCGGTTACCTGACGTTTGTCTCCCACAACATCGTCTTCGGCAGATGTAATTACTTTAACATGATCTAATGTATTGGTTTTCAATTCTTGAAGCGTATATTTTTCTTTGATGGGCAAATGAAGTAAATTTATAATATCGATATTACTATAATTATCTAAATTGAGATCCATATGTATAATCTAGATAATTTAAAATAAATTTTAACATAACTATATAAATGCCAAAGAACATATTCTACAAATGGAGGGAAGTAAATTTGGAAATATATATGAAGGCGAGTACATGATATCAGAACTAATAAAAGGAGATAGTGGATGTTATACTAATTTTGATTATGACTCCTTATATCAAGGGGGGACTAATATTAGTCTCAGGGTAATCACATATAATCCTATTCACAAAACCCATTTTTTATTGCATCGGATAGATGGAATTAATGCATTGGATGCATTGCATAAAATGTATGCCCACATATATAATATAAAAGAACTTTTACAACAAAAAACAAATACTGAGTATTCCAGTTATACGATTAAATGGTGTCATAAAGATAAGACTGAAACAAATCATTCATTTTTTTATGGAGAAAATATGGAGGCAGTTATGAAAAAATTTTATTATCATAAACGCCGAGAGGACTACACTATTCTTTCTGTATGTTTAAATCCAAAACTTAAATAGGAACACCGTCTTTTTTAACGCTTGATGTTCCCAATACTTGAATATCTTGAGCAGTTGCATTAGTATTTTCTGTTGTTACAGAAGTAATCACAGAAGAATCTAAATCTATATTTGTAGAACCGGTTACAATAATCCCTCTGGCATCACCACCCTGATATACACCCAATGCATCTGGGCCTACGGCAGAACCTTTGCTTGTGACCGTATCAATATTAAATCCATTAACTCTGATATTCTCTCCAGCTGAGATAAACAATCCAATATTTCCTTTCATGATATGTCCCATACTATCACCACCTTTTACAAAATAATAACCGTGATTATCCATTACATTATCCAGTACAGTATTATTTTCAGCCCAGTTTACTATATCATCTGTGATATTTGTTGTTCCAAAATGTAAACTACTATTGGCTATTTCCGATTTACCAATAATCAATTGAGCATCCGATAGTAAATTGGCATCGTATGTTCCATTTCCAGCAGTTATAGGATTAATATCTAGGATGTCTCCAATAGGACCAACTTGTCTAGCACCACCATATGCACCACCTTCATCAGGCACTGAATTAAGTGCAATAATTTCCACAGGCCGTGAAATAATATTTTTAATAGTTATATTTTGCATATAAATGTTTTGATTACCTATTGCTTCAGTAGGTCGAGTTTCGATAAAATCATTTACAACCACACCATTAACATTCAATACTAAACCATAAACATTCCCATCATAACCTTCATCAAAATGGTTATTCCCAAACATATTACTTGGAGTATCACCCGCCATGACTGCATTTTTGGCTTCTACTAAAGCAGCACTTAAATCTGTAATAACATCACTAATACCTTTTCCATTTATGACCGTTCCAGTAGGTACAGTTTGTAGGAAGGTTTTTATAAATCTTGATTGTGAATAGGTTGACAACACACGACAATTATTGCAAGTATTTTTAATAGTTATATTATCTAATATACTATTGATTGTACCATTTAAAGCAATTCCGGCTACTTCAAAGTCCTTTATCGAGAGATTTTGTAAAATTATATCTTTCATTGTATTTCCGTGAATACCGTGGTGTGATGAAATGCCTAATACGCCATTTTTAATTAATACCTTCTCTCCAGCTTTGAAATTTGAAGGTGTTGAAAATGTAGCAGGACCTTGTGCAGGAATAAAGGGTGCACTTGCCATCTCGATATTTGCATAGAACCGTTGTTGTAAACTATGCAAAGTAGTTTGTTTGATTGTTTTTCCATTAAGGTCTAAAATAACACCTGTCGTTTCTATTGTTATGGCTGCAAAAAAACCGAGATGATATGCGCCTTGTGTTCCGACTGGATATTGTCCACTGGCTATTTGTGGTCCTGTCGGCATAAAATCATTTCCGGAATTCGGTTCAAATTCGATATTCTCTTGTAAAATATAAATACCAGGTTTTGTAATTCGCACAGTACCATTGGTAAAATTACTTTGTCGTAAATTGATACAAGCGTAAGGAGTGTTATTATTATAACTATATTCTTCTGTAATTTTGAGATAGTTATATGTTTCAAATAGAGATGTTAATACTAATTGATCTGCAGTAAGATTGGCTTTAAGTGATGAATCAAAAACGGGTAGATCATAAAATGGCTTTGTGGATTTTGGTGGCACGACAGGTCGTGTTTTTCGTCCTAATCCGCGAGAATAACAACCTTTAACTCTACGTTTTTTACCGTTCATATTATAAATTATGTAAATAAAAATTTTAATCCAATAAATATTGCCATCGGGACAATTGTTAAACAAAATAAAGCAACTCGAGGATAACCAGTCTTTATAAGTGAGCGCCCTAAAGCTTCACCGGCTTGTTCATATTCTTCCATAAGCATATAAATAATATGTTTCCAATAATTTAAATACTTATAAATATAAAGATTGGTTATTAGCAATAGATTTCAAAGTAATATCAGGAATTAGTTTGACTTTTGCCAATAGTGCCATATTTGATTGTAGCTCAGCTAGCTTTTCTAATTCATGCGCAACATTATTGATTTTCAACATTGCTTTCACAAATTCACCCCGTGAAATATTATAATAAAGAGCTTCGTCAAATATTTTATAACATTCTTCTTCATCTGTCGCTTTACACCATCGATAAACCAATTCGCACATATTATAATGTATATCATAATCATTTACAAAATCTGTTTTATGCAAAGATTCAATATCATAATATTTATTATAGGAATTTTTAATCATCTTTATAACTTTTTTAACACTTGTAGGTGCTTTAATGTGTTCACTTTTAATAATAGAATCTTCGTCTTTTACCGAAACGTTGGTAAATATACTTAAAACTGCTGCCAATTCAGCCACCTCTAAATCATCAAATGGTTTTTCTTGAAGAATATCAGCTAATGCCAAACAATGCATCTCTTGTATATTAGCTGCTAGGAGACCCTTTTCCGTAATTTCATTTTCTTGAATAAAACCATTGTCTGTTAAAATTTGTACGTGCAATTCAATCTGTCGCGTGATACTAGTTTTAACATTTTCTAAATTTTGTTTTTTGTTTTTAATGTCATTTCTGATTCCAATGATAAGTGAAAATTTTTCATATTCTGTTTTAAAGAACTTGCTACTAGCTTCAATATTGGCTTTTTCTCGTAGTAAATTTTTCCTTACTTTCTTTGCAGAAAATGGTAATCTTTCTTCGATTTCATAATATCTTTGTAATATTGATTCATCAAGTCGCAATGGGATTTCTGTTTTTTTATTTAGAATACCTTCAAAATGACCAATGTCATCTTCAATATATTTAATTTCTTTGGCGATGTCATTTGACATTAAACTTTTGCGCATAAAATCTTCAAGTTCAAATGATTTCATTGATAAAAGTCTGAGAATCAAGTTGAAATGAATTTTAAAGGTTGAAGTAAATGGTTGTGGCTTACCTTCTAACAAACT
>Ga0233411_10000271_pt1 | contig 16887 bp, 17 predicted proteins | sample Na_anoxic_2_MG_FD_179799 | JGI IMG/M metagenome (GOLD analysis project Ga0233411, IMG submission 179799) | Seawater microbial communities from Saanich Inlet, British Columbia, Canada - Na_anoxic_2_MG | ecosystem: Environmental > Aquatic > Marine > Inlet | place: Canada: British Columbia...
TTGTCAAAACTTCCTATAATCCCTTCTGTGACAACCTGTGATGAACTGGTAATCGCAACCGTGTCCAACTGGGGGGTTTATGGAGTACTTGCGGCTATGAGCGAAATGCTTCAAAGAGACCTGTTCACGATCTTTGACCCTAAGGCAATCATAGAATATCTTGTTGCCAATGGCTGTGTTGATGGTATAACAAATCGTTCTGATCACTCGGAAGATGGGTTCCCGATTGATGTCAGCCTTTCCATTATTTATCAGTTACGGGAGGTAATGACAGTACCATGATTATTAAAGTACTTATTACGGGTGGAACTTTTGATAAAGAATACAATGAGCTTAATGGAAAACTTTTTTTCAAACATACCCATTTGCCGGAAATGTTAGAATTAGGACGCTGCAGACTAAATATTAAAATCGCGCCCTTAATGATGATTGATAGTTTAAACATGACTGACACTGACAGAAGTACTATTCTTGAAAATTGTAAAAAAGCAGAAGAAGGGAAAATACTGATTACACACGGCACTGATACAATGGTTGAGACTGCAAGAGTTCTCGGCAATTCTATAACAGATAAAACAATTGTTTTAACCGGTGCAATGATACCATATAAATTCGGCAGTTCTGATGGATTATTCAATTTAGGAAGTTCTTTGGCATTTGTCCAGACTTTACCGCATGGGGTTTATATTTCTATGAATGGCAAATATTTTTACTGGGATAATGTTAAAAAAAATAAAAGCACAGGCATCTTTAATGAAATCAACTTAAATGGCAATAAAATCTGAATACAATAAAATAATATCGTATACTACAAAGGATGGGTCACTGATACGTGAACTCATACACCCGGATATACATGGCAATTCCAGACAAAGCCTTGCAGAAGCAATTGTTCCGGCTGATTCACAAACTTTGCTGCACAAACATATTCAAACTGAAGAAATTTATCACATCACTGCAGGGATTGGATTAATGACCATAGGGAATGAACAGTTTAAAGTTACTGCCGGTGATTCTATATACATTGCCCCGGAGACATCACACCAAATTCGAAATATCGGGGAAATACCATTGAAAATACTGTGTTGCTGTTCTCCACCATATTCACATGATGATACTGAATTGTGAACATCATTTCCTCTTCCCCTGCACCTTCCGTCAGGGAGGATATAGAAGGTATTAAAGAAGCTTAAGCTTTTAACATATCACTCAAGTAATCCCTGCTTATGATATTAACCTGGCAACTAAATAGTCTAACTCCGTCATGCCGGACTTGATCCGGCATCCAGTACCCTCCTGGTTTCCGGCTTTCGCCGGAATGACAATATTGAGGTATTTAATTGCCGGAGTGATAACATATCACTCAAGTAATCCCTGCTTATGATACCGCCAAAAATCGTTATTTTGCACGGGATCATAACATCTGGATTCCCCGTCAACTATAATCCTTGGTGACAATTTCAGTTCATCACGGCCACACCTCATAAGCCGGTCGCATGTCATCATCCATCCAATAACCAAACCGTGTTTTTCAAAACACTGGACACTGAATTTTGAACATGATGGATACATGGGACAGTCTCCACTCTTGACTGCAGAAAGGTGGTTTAAAGGCCCCTGGTAAAACCGAACGAGAGAGAGAAGCGGATTAAATATATTTTCTGTGGACGGGGTATAGGCACAGGAAAAGAGCGGACAGAATATTATCAGGCATAATATTAATTTTTTCAGCATAACGCTTACCCTGCTCTGCTCAAATTTCACCTATTTTGTAACAAGCGTTCCCGGCCGGATACTTTTGTAACCATATTTTTCTTGTACGGAATCCAGCGCAATATTCAGGCTCTTTCTTTTCTTGGATACTTTTTCCCGGGTAAAGAGGGTAAGCTGACCTTCCGGTTCAGTAAAATCAAGTTGAGACAAAGATACCCCTAACAACCGCACCGGCCTCCTGCCGGCTTCTGTTTTTTTAAGAAGGCTGCAGGCGATTGAATATATCTCTGATCCATCATCAGTAGATTCAGGGAGCGTTACAGACCTGGTTTTTTGAACAAAATTGCTGTATTTTACCTTCAGGGTAACCGTTGTGCCGGTAACCCCTTTTTGCCTCATCCGGCGGCCAACTCTATTCGACAGGGATAAGATTTCTTTTAAAGCCACATCAATATCGATAATATCCCGGGAAAAAGTTTCTTCGTGTCCAATGGACTTCACATCATGATGAGGTATTACATCCCTGTCATCTATACCCATGGAAAACTGGTGCATTTTGAGACCGCGTCTGCCGAATTTTTTCTCCAAAACCTCAACCGATACATGGCTCATATCCCTGAATATTCTTATTTTAAGGCCGCTTAAAGCCTTTTGGGTAACTTTTCCAACACCCCACATTTTGCTTATTGAAAGTGGGTCCAAAAAATCTCTAACCCGATCAGGCGATACAACAGTTAATCCATCAGGCTTGTCTATATCAGAGGCGATCTTGGCAACAAATTTGGACGGAGCAACACCGGCCGAGACTGTTAGGCCAATCTCCCTGGAAACCATCTGTTTAATCTTTTTCGCTATTTCCTCCGGCATCCCAAAAAGATGAGTTGAACCGGTAACATCAAGAAACGCCTCATCTATGGAAAGGGGTTCGACCAATGGCGTGAAACAACAGAATATTTCAAATACCTGTTCGGACACTTCCTTGTACCTTGACATTCTGACCGGCAGAAATATTCCGTCAGGACAAAGGCGCATGGCTATTACCACGGGTTGAGCAGAATGGACACCGAATTTTCGGGCCTCATATGATGCAGAAGATACCACACCTCTTTCCCTGGTACCGCCCACGATAACCGGCTTTCCTCTTAACGAAGGATTATCCAATACCTCAACTGCCGGGAAAAAGGCGTCCATATCCAGGTGAATGATTGCCTTTGATTTGAATTTATTATCCATAAAACTTTCTGTTAATATTCCTTCTCACCCATTTCACTGACCTCAGCACCGGGACATCAATTTCCTTTCCTTTTTCAGTTGTGTCTCAAATGCCGTATTTAAAAATATCGCAAATCACCCGCCACGCCGAGAGAGACGTGGTTTGATGAAGCCCCCTCGAAGGGGGTTTAGTTCTTCCTTAGCACAAACTCGTAATAATCGGGCAACTTATTAACCCGGAGAAAATAGTCGCGGCAGGAATGCCGGTTACCCCGCACCCCCGCACATCGCGTCATGCCGGACTTGATCCGGCATCCAGAGATTTTAATTTGCTGCCACCTTCCTGGATTCCGGCCTACGCCGGAATGACGACAGTGAGGTATTTAACTGCCGAAACGGTCAAACCTTTCAGGAGGCTATCCGAGCATAGCCCGTGGTTTAATTAAAAGATAATTAAACCTGCGCATTTTTAAATTATTATTGACTGTCAGATCAAACTTATATATTGAAAAGAACGTTTGCACAAGCACAAGGACTTGAAAAATGAAAACCGGCAAAAAGCATTTGATTGATCAGCACAATCGGAGTCTTAACTATCTTCGCATCTCCATTACCGACCGATGCAACCTCCGATGTCTTTACTGTATACCACAAGATGGTATCAATAAATTGAGACATAAAGATGTTCTGACTTACGAGGAGATTTTTCGTTTAGTCAGGATAACCGTAAATCTTGGGGTTGATAAGATCCGGTTGACAGGAGGAGAACCTCTTCTACGTCAGGGAATATTCGAATTTCTGCCTCGCTTAACCGCTCTTTCGGAACTCAGAGATGTATCACTGACCACTAATGGGATTTTCCTTAAAGACAATTTAGAGAAGATCAGGACTTCAGGCATAAAAAGAATCAATATCAGTCTGGACACCTTGAATCGGCAAAAATATGAAAAAATAACAGGATACGACGGTTTTCAAGATGTCTGGGATGCTATCGAATTAGCGAAAAAACTTAACTTTCAGCCGATTAAAATCAACGTGGTGATCATTAAAGGCCTGAATGACGATGAAATACCTGATTTTGCCAGGCTGTCAAAACAATATCCCTGCCATATCAGATTCATAGAATACATGCCGCTTAGAACCACTGATCCGGACATCCCCCTGCAGTATATACCTAACTATCTGCTCAAAAAACAATTCGGAAAAATTGGGCACATAGTTCCGGTTCGCAGAGCTCAGTATGATGGACCGGTAGAACGTTTCAAGTTCGAGGGAGCTATTGGCGAAATAGGGTTTATTAGTCCTTTATCCCATCATTTTTGTCCTTCATGCAACAGACTTCGCCTCACCGCAAACGGCAAAATAAGGCCCTGCCTTCTTTCTGATCAGGAGATAGATCTGAAAGGCCCGATGCGGAGTGGCGCTTCGGACGATGACCTGGCACAGATTTTTTTAATGGCAGCCCACAATAAACCGTACGCACACCATTTGACGGCCGAAGATCCAATCCCATTCCCTGGACAGATGTCATCAATTGGCGGATAAACACCTCTCTCTTCATGAATTTATTGATCTTGAATACCCAAAAGCTTTATTGCATTTAATCCCGCTATTTGTGAGACAGCCTGCTGAGAAAGGCCTGTCGATTCCATTTCCTTGAAGTATGCGGGTACTCTTATAAGGGGATAGTCACTCCCCAAAAGGATCTTTTCAAAACCAATTACCTCCCCGGCTATCCTGTAAATATCCGGGACATTAAGGTAAGGCGAGGCAGCCGTATCAAACCATACATTTTGTAATACCTCCTTTACCTCCTTTTTCATAAGGCCATAAAAGAAAAGCCCCCCTCCCCAATGAGCCAGAACGATTCGATTTGACGGGTAGGTCTTAAGGAAAGAATAGATTCCGGAAAGGGTCACAGGGGCCTTTCCCGGGTAATTATGTCCCACAGGCTCATTCGTGTGGAGCAATAGAGGGACATCAAATTGAGAACACAGGGTCATGACTTCCCTTAAGCTTCCAATGACACCAGGAGTCAGGTCTGAGTCATAAACAGCCAGTTCTCCGACACCTGAAAGTCCTGATTCAAGGCACCTTTCTATTTCACCTGGTCCTCCGGACGAAAGGGGAGAAAAGCAGCAAAAACCGGTCAAACGGTCAGGATTACGATGAACTGACTCAATGATGTAGTCATTGTGTCTTCTATAGTGTTCCTCCTTTTCCCAGGGAAACCCGAAAACAACCGATCTTTCAACCTCATTTTCGTCCATGTTGTCTATAAGTTCACTTTCCCCCGCAAGTCTTGCCTGAGGGGAACGATAAAGGGAGTCAAAGGCAGGTTCACCTGAGAAGAAACTCGACCTATTGTACCTGAAAAAAGAAGGAAAGATATGTGTGTGAAAGTCGATAATCATCGTAAAGAATCCACGCTCAAAGGATGTGGTTATAAAATCCGAATAAAATTGAATAGTTAATTTACCGCTATCATTATTACTCCGGCAATTAAATACCTCAATATTGTCATTCCGGCGAAAGCCGGAATCCAGGAGGGTGCTGGATGCCGGATCAAGTTCGGCATGACGGAGTTAGACTATTTAGCTGCCAGGTTAATATAACAAAAAAGTCTTCTATTTTCTATCGTGTTAAGCTATAATATGACAAGAAAATTAAGAGCCTGATAATGAATAAACATTTTTCTAATTCCTTAATCATAGTTTGTCTTATTTCTTTGGCTATCTTACTGCCTCCTCATGCATCAGGAACAGACAAAGAAGACCTCCGTCCTTCCATCCTTGCCGGCAGGTGGTATCCTCGACCCCGTAATGCCCTGACACAAACCATTCAACGATTTCTGACAAGGGTTAAAACGCCTGCTTTTGATGGAGAACTAAAAGCCGTTATTGTGCCGCATGCAGGGTATAAGTATTCCGGGCATGTTGCAGCCAACGCCTACAAACTTCTTTCCAAAAAGCAGTTCAGGCGGGTAATCCTTATTGGTCCGAGCCATAGAACAGGGTTTAAAGGGGTTTCAGTTAATCTCCAGACCGGGTACGAAACTCCTCTTGGTATCGTACCGGTTGACCTGGAAATGGCCCGGAAAATCCTGGACACAGGGCCCAATATCAGATGGCTTAGAAAGGCCCATGCCTTCGAGCACTCACTGGAAATACAGTTGCCCTTCCTGCAGACCGTTCTTCATAACTTTAAAATCGTACCTGTCATTATGGGCCAACAGGATTTTAAGACCTGTTTAAATCTTGCAAATACCCTTGTGCAGGTACTGAAGGATGCCAAAGACACTCTGCTCCTTGCCAGCAGTGACCTCTCCCACTATCACCCCTATGATAAGGCAAATGCCTTTGACCACCGGTTTATCAAGGATCTGAAAAATTTTGATCCTCAGGGGCTTTCAAAAGACCTGAGCCTGGGAAAATGTGAGGCCTGCGGGGGTGGACCGGTGATTACTGTCCTTTTAGCATCCAAAGCAATTGGAGCAGACCAGGTCATAATCCTTAACCATGCTAACTCAGGTGATATTACAGGTGATCACAGCCAGGTTGTGGGTTATCTTTCCGCTGCCCTGATCAAATCATCTGATAAGGGTCCACATCTAAAATAAGATGGACACCACTTGATCTCAATAATTTTTTAGAAAGCCTTTCGATTTCATTCAACAGATGCTGCAGAAGTAAAGAGCTCTTGCTTTTGATCAGGATTTGCCATCGGTATTTTCCCTTTATTCTTGAAATAGGGGCTTCTACCGGCCCCAACACCTGAATCTCTTTTCCCCTTTTGGGCCATTTAGACAAAACAGCCCTGATTTTCAGGCTTAGATTATGAGCTGCTTCTGCGGTTTTTTCCTTGCTGTTTCCGTCAAACCTCAAACAGGTCAAATGAGAAAATGGAGGGTACCCCAGTTGTTCTCTCAGCTCCTTTTCATTCTTGAAAAATAATTGGTAATCATGTTCTGTGGCTGTTCTGATTGCATAATGATCAGGATTAAACGTCTGGATAATCACCTTGCCTCTCTGGCTTCCCCGCCCTGCCCTGCCGCCAACCTGTGAAAGGACCTGAAATGTACGCTCCCCTGCCCTGAAATCAGGAAACCCGAGCGAAAGATCGGCGGCAATGACTCCAACTAACGTAACCATTGGGAAATCATAGCCTTTTGTAATCATCTGGGTACCTACAAGAATGTCTATTTCATGATCGCTGAACTTTTTCAGGACCTGAATAGCCTGCCCTTTTCTTCGCATGATGTCAGTGTCCATTCTTGTAATGCGAGCATCAGGGAAAAGCAATTTAAGCTCTTGTTCGAGTTTTTCGGTCCCGAAACCGTACGCCTTCAAATCCCCTTTCCCGCAAGATGAACATTTTATTTGTGTTTTAGACCAAAACCCACAATAATGACAGATTAGTTTATCCTGTTTCAGGTGATAGGTAAGGGCTACATCGCAGTTAGGACAACAAATCGACTGACCGCAAGATCGACAAAGAAACAAACTATGAAAACCTCTCCGATTTAAAAACAGGATAGTCTGATTTCCTGAAATTAAATTTTGGTCAAGTGCTTCTTTGAGCTTTGGACTGATCATCTCATTTTTGTGTTTGATGTCTTCCAGGGTCTTCATATCCACAATTTCCATATCCGGCAATAGCCTCTTCTCTACCCTGTCCGGCATTAAAAGAAGATGATATTTCCCGATTATGGAATTCTGAAAAGACTGGACCGACGGGGTGCCGGATCCAAGGATCACTAAAGCCTTTTCCATCTTTGCTCTCACCACGGCAGTATCGCGTGCCTGGTATCGTGGGCTGCTCTCCTGCTTATAGGCTGAATCATGCTCTTCATCCACAATAATCAGGCCCAATTTCGGTAAAGGGGCAAACAATGCAGAGCGGGCGCCAATGACTATATCTACTTCTCCCTTAGCCATCCTCATCCACTGATCATACCTTTCTCCCTGATTAAGTCCGCTGTGATAAATAGCAATCCTGTTTCCAAAACGAGACCTGAAAACACTCTCCATATATATTGCAAGGGCTATTTCCGGGACCATCAGGATGACTTGCCTGTCCAAACGAATTGCATGTTCAGCCGCCCGGCAGTATACTTCTGTTTTACCGCTGCCGGTCACGCCATAGAGCAAACAGGAAAAAAAGTCCTTTTTATCAATACATGAATGGATATAATCCAGGGCTCTTTTTTGCTGGTCATAAAGCCTGACAGGCACAGGAGAAGGAAACATAATTTCCCCGACCGGGTTCCTTAAAACGACATCTGTAAAACTTTCCAATACACCTTTTTTGATCCATTTTTTGACAAGATAAGATCCATTAGTGAATTCTGCTGTAAGCTCACTTAATAGAGTGTTATCACAACCGGATACTGCCTCCAGAAATTCAACTTCATTTTTTGCCTTTAATAACTTGTCCTTTTCAGCAATAATTGACTGCAGATCTATCCCTTTCCCGGGTCTTATGAATTTCCGCATAAGAGGACCTGCTCTCCGTTTTCTCATCCGGTCCTCAACGATTACCCATCCCTTTTTTTGAAGTCTGCTGACCTTTTGGAGGGGCCAGGGAATCCTTTTTTCTGTTTGATTTTTGATCCAGGAAAGGATCTCTCTTTCTTCAGAATGTAAAGGCAGGCTGTCAAAGATGCTTAATCCTTTTTCCGTCAAAAAGGCCGTCTTGTAAGGATTCATATTCAACCCGCCAGGCAGGGTAGACTGTATAACCCGGCCAATGGGATGGATATAGTAATCGGCCATCCATTCAAAAAAGGGTATCAATTGTTTATGAAAAAGTGGTTCCGGATCAAGGACATCTGATATTTCTTTCAGACTTTGTTCATCATCATGAGCTGTCTTTTCCAGGATAAAACCGGTGATTTTCCGATTTTTAAACGGTACCATCACCCGGCATCCCACATGTGCCCTTGATATAAGACTTTTTGGTACTGAATAGAAATAAGTTCCTTTTACCGGAAGGGAGACTGCTATTCTCAAACAGGTTTTTATGCCATTATTCAATTGATAGATCCCCGCTAACGATATTTTTCTTCCAATACCTTAATTACCTCTCGAAGACGTCCATCGTCAGAGGTGCCCTGCCTCCTTTCAACTACCCGGGTCGTATCGGGATCCTTTTTTCTGGTTTCCGAAACCGGAAAAGCAATGGGTATATTTGCCGATAAATTATCAATAAAATAATGCTCTTCAGCCTTTTCCCCAATAAAACAGGTGATTTTATAAGGATACCACCCCTTAGACGTCTTTCTGTAATCATCAAAACGAACAGTCAGCCATAGCTCTTCTGAACCATTCAGCAGTCTGTGTCTGAGGAGAAGAGGAAGAAATCTCTTTTTTTCAACTATTAACTTTGGGCTTTCAGGATTTTTATCTCCTATTCGATATGCAACAACCCCATCCACCCTGGTAAAGGCAACGTGTTTAAGATTTATGCCCATTTCGGATAAAAGCGCCATTATTGTCCTATAATTATTAGACATTAGAATCCTGCGAAAGGTCATATCATTGTTTGCCCGATAGGCAGGAATCTCATCTACAGTCTTTTTCTGATCCTCGGGCTTGCCCGCCGGCTCTGAACGAAAAAACCCGAAGGAATTGAGCCATATTTTTTCTTTCAGGACTATCTTTTCACCATTATCCGGAAGGTTCATCAAATGAGTTGACTGTCTGATCAATAATGTCTTGAACCTGGAGAAATTGGCAGCCATTAGATTTACAAGCTGCTCGGCAGGCATAATATATGAGTAACAATTAAGAGGCATTAAAAAAAACATGCCGGCAATCAACAAAATAAGTATTTTATACATTTTAAATACCTTTTTTCTTCTCTGGTCTATTTTCAAAGGATCTTCGACTTGATTTTGAACGAAAATCCTCATAAATCAACAGCCTCATCAATTGTGTCAGGACTGGTTTCTTCCATTTGGCGCAGCATGGTATATCTCACACGTTCTATCAATTGGGAAACATTTTTTTTATTATAACCTTTTACCGAAATTGGCTTGCCGATTTTCATATTAATAGAACCTTTATCGATTTTCAGGCTCCCCTTTGGGACGATTCGATTACTGTCAATGATAGTCACGGGGACAATATCACACCCTGACCTGCAGGCCAGATGGAACCCGCCCTTTTTAAACCGCTGAATCCTCCCATCAGTGCTCCGCGTACCCTCAGGGAAAATAAGTATTGATACGCCGCTTTTTATCCTCTCTGCTGCCTTGTTCATACTTTCAATGGCCTTTCTCAGATTGCCCCTTTCTATCCCGATATATCCGGCCTTCCTCATAGCAAAGCCAAAAAGTGGAATCCTCATGAGTTCCTGCTTCACGATAAACTTGAAATCAACATGAATATTTGCAAGCAATGCAAAAATATCGAAATAACTCTGGTGATTGGTCACATAAATACGGGGTACACCGGCGTCTACATTTTCCTGCCCACCGGCCCTTACTTTGATACCGCAGACCCGGAGAACAACTTTGGCCCATGGAACGGCAACATAGAAATGTATTATCCTGCCGTCTTTATCAAAAATCGAAACCAGGAAGCCCCAGAGGCAGAAAATGATTGTACATACCAGAATAAAAGTATTCAACCACAGGAACCTGATCATTTTATGTGCTGTATCCCCTTTAACCTTGATGGACTCGTAAAAAGCCCCGGAGTTCCGATAATTGATCATGAAACCAGAGGCATTTTTTTCATATCTCTTTTTATTCTCTTTTGCCTTCTCAAAACTTGTTTGTTTGGATTCGTTGGTGACCATCTATGCGGACTTGGAAGTATAGCCGCAAGAAGAGATGCCTGTAAAGAAGAGATCCGGGATGATGAAATATGAAAGTATTTCCTTGAGGCTGCTTCAGCCCCCATGATACCACTACCCCAATCTACCGTATTGAGATACACCTCCAAAATCCTCTTTTTACTCCAAAACAGTTCAATAACTACAGTATAATATGACTCTATCGCTTTTCTCAACCAGCTCCTCTCGGGCCAGAGAAAAACCGTCCTTGCCACTTGCATAGTAATAGTACTTGCTCCCCTGTAGCCCCTTCTTAAGACCAGATCCTTTATCGCCTTATTCATTTCCGTAAAATCAAAACCATGATGTGATAGAAACCGTTGATCTTCAGCTGCAAGGACTGCTTTTCTAAGATACGGCGAGATATCTTTAAGCGGGCGCCAAAAACTGCTGAGGGCATCAAGCCTGTGGGTTTTTTTTCCCTGGATCCAGTCCCATGCAATCGTTGCCGTAAAAGGTGGATTTACAAATCTCAAAATAAGCACCTGAAACATACTAAGGGCCAAAATGACAAAAAACAACTTCAAGCCCCACCCTAAGATTCTACGGAGTACCGTTTTTTTCTTTTTCTTAGACAAATTGCTATTTCTCTTCCCTTTCTCTTGTCTTCCGGTTGAACCCTGTCAATCAAAGGAAGACAGAAAACCAAGGGTAACCCCAACATGTAGCTAAAGCACGATTTTCTCCGTGCTTTCAAATTGTTCCAAAAATCTTTTATTAGCATCCCTCAAAAGATGTTCTGCAGTAATATCCCAATTTCTACTTAGATTCGCCAGACTAAACAAAATGTCCCCTATCTCTTTACAAAGTGATTCCTTATCTTGAGTATCAATTGCCGTTTTCAGTTCATCAAATTGTTTTTGAAGTTTATCACAGGTTTTATCCGTATTTTCCCAATCAAAACCCGCCTTCGAAGCCCTTTCACTCAACCTATGGGCCCTTAAAAGAGCCGGTAAACTCACCGGAATGCTTTCAAATAAAGAAGATTTATCGCTGGATGAGCCCTTTTCAGCTAATTTTATCTCGGCCCAGTTAAGGGCTACATCTTCAACGCTGTTCACCTTTGTCTGGCCGAATACATGAGGATGTCGACGGATCATCTTTTCTGTAATCTTTTCCATGACTTCAGTGATATCAAATTCATCCCTTTCTGTTGCTAACTGGGCCAGAAAGAGGATTTGAAAAAGGAGATCACCCAGCTCCTCACAGACTTCCTCGCTGTTTTCCCTTTCTATGGACTCAATCACCTCATACGCCTCTTCGATAAGGTAAGTCTTAATGTCGGAATCCGTTTGTTTGGCATCCCACGGACATCCGTCAGGACCTCGAAGCCGCACAACTAATTCGACGAGAGCCACAATAGCTTTGGACAGTCTATTTTTTGAGTCCATCTTTCCTGGTCAAATCACGGGATTTTTCTGAAACAGTATCGCCCATTTTCTTTGCCTGTCCAAGGATTTTACTTTTCCATCTCTGATAAGAATCCGGGGATATGAGGTTCGCCATGGACTGGTAGGAAATTATTATCAAGGGTGCTAACCTTGACTGAGCAATAAGAGGCGTTCTTGAAGGGATAAAGAATGTTAGCATAATAATGACGAAATACGTAATAACTACACCTTTCAGAAAGGCAAGACCTGCCCCTAAGGTCCTGTCAGCCCAACTGAAAAAGAACTTTCTCAGTATCATCTTCATTCCCCAGCCTGATATATTGCATAGAATAAAAACAAAAATAAAAATTACACCAAAGCTGATCAACGGAAGATATTTAACGGATGTAAGATACGTCCTCAGATATTCTGTCATTTGTGGTTGATAATCATTTGCAAGCCAAAGACCCAGGATTATGCCCGCAAAAGAACCTATCTCCCTGAAAAAACCACGAAATATACCTCGAATAATCAAAATAACCATTACTGTAAGTATGACAATATCAAGAAGATTCATAACAAGTTCTTATCAAAGCTTTAAGGACATGGTCAAGGCGAATGTCATCAAAGGAATTTTGCGTCTACCCTGACATTGCAAAGTCGGGGAACTCTCAGACATTCTCGACTTTTTCAGTCTATCAAGTGTCAGGTATAGAATAAATCCTCGAAATACTCAATTTATTCTTGCCCCCCACGGCCCGGGAGAGCCCTCTGTCCGGGATGGTTATAATTATTTTTTAATTAAACCACGGGCTATGCTCGGACAGTCTCCTATAAGATTTGACCGTTTCGGCGGCTAAATACCTCACTGTCGTCATTCCGGCGTAGGCCGGAATCCAGGAAAGTGGCTGCAAATTAATAAAATCTCTGGATGCCGGATCAAGTCCGGCATGACGGGATGTGGCTATTTTCACAGGGTTAAAAAGTGGCCCGATTATTACAAGTGTGTGCTAAGGAAAAAGAGTTTGAGAAATAGGCCCCTTCGAGGGGGCTTCATCAAACCACGTCTCTCTCGGCGTGGTGGGTGATTTTTGTCTTCCCTGATCAGGGATAGATTCGGGATTTGGATTCAAATAAATTCGGATATCTCTGTTAACGACTTCCTGCCGATTTCAGGCACGGCAGCATGTTCGGCGGGATAGCCGACAACAAGGATTAAAAACGGTCTCTCGTTAACTGGTCGTCCGAGGATTTTATTCAGAAAGTTCATAGGGCTGGGTGTGTAGGTGAGTGAAACGAGACCGGCGTTGTGTATCGCCGTAATCAAAACACCTGTAGCAATACCGACTGATTCGGTAACATAATAGTGCTTTTTCGTATTGCCATCCGGCAAAACGCCGTAACGCTGTGAAAAAATCGTAATCAAATATGGGGCTGTTTCAAGAAAGGGCTTATGCGCATCAGTACCGAGAGGTTTTAAAGCATCCAGCCACTTTTTCGGAGCTCTTTTTTTGTAAAATTCACACTCTTTTTCTTCCGAAGCCTTTCGAATCCTGCGCTTGACTTCGGGATCACTCACAACTGAAAAAAACCATGGCTGCATATTTGCGCCGCTTGGTGAAGTACCCGCCGCACGCAGGCAGTCTTCAATAATCTCACGGGGCACAGGGCGGTCTGAAAAATCTCGAATCGAACGCCGCAGTTTCATATCTCGGTAGAAATCAGTTGCGCGCTGTTTCATCTCTTCAACAGGATGTTCTTTATAGTCAATAAGTTGGGAATATTTCATGTCAGACATGGGAACCTCCAATGAATAGGCATGGCTAAGCCATTGAAATAGTTTATTAATTTCTCAAACCAAACAGGCCCTATTGCTCTTTCTGTTTTGCCGGCTCTTTCTGATATGCCTTCCAGCCGGGACACCATTTCGTGTGCCATCGCCAAAGCTTCCCAATCAACGAACCAGGCTTCTTGTCAGCGTAGCTGTGTAATTTACAGGTTTCACATCGAGACGTCATTTTCAATACCTCCTCAATTTTCTTTTACGGTAGAATTCGTGTCTCTCCAATTTTCATAACCCATATCCGTTCATGAGGGATTCCAATCTTTCCGGCATACGCCTTAAATCGTTGCGGGGGCTCCCAGTGGGGTTCATCAGATAATTCAATCGTTCCCCAATGTGACGCAACCATAACCTCTGCTCCGATATCAATTCCTAATTTTAATGCCTCTTCCGGTGTGGTATGGCAAGGTTGCATCATCTCTTGTGGCGCATAGGCGCCAATTGGAACTATTGATAGATTGAATGACTTATATTTCTTTTCTATATCCCGGAAGATAGTAGATGAGTAGGCAGTATCGCCTGCAAAATAGTATTTTCCGGATGAAGCGACAATCGCCCAGGAGCACCATAATGTTTTATTTTGATCACCGATTCCTCTGCCGGAGAAGTGTACCGCAGGAAGTGAAGTCATTTGAATACCGTCAACTAAAGTACTTTCTCCCCAATCCAGTTCCTTAACATTGGTATAGCCCCTTTGTGTAAAGAATGCTTTTAGCCCCAATGGGACTGAGACATTTATCATCTCTTTTCCAGGTAGACCCTCAATTGTTTTCTCATCCAAATGATCATAATGGTTATGTGAAACAATAATTATGTCAATGGCGGGCAGGTTTTTCAGGGATATTCCAGGTGGAACAAACCGTCTTGGCCCTGCCCATGAAAATGGACTGGCAAATTCCGTTAAAAACGGGTCTATCAGGATTGTTTTCCCATCGAGGTTAATTAGATATGTAGAGTGACCTAACCATGTTAAAGTATTTTTGTTCTTTAGTGAATTTAACTGAATAATTGCCTTTTCCTCAGGCAAATAATGATCAGTGGGAACTTCCGGGAGGAAAAATGACCCCCGAAATCGACGTAGAAAAAAAGAGACTTTCCCGTAAGAAGAAAGATTAGGCGGGGGCGAGGGAGGAGAGTTACAAAACCCGTCTGTCATATGATGTTTTACTTGACCTTCTGCTGTTTGTGAAAGGAATGAAACTCCGAAAAGAAATTGAAAAACAGTCAGTGCACTGGTTTTTAAAAATTTCCGTCTTGTCCAAAGTTTTTCATTAATATTCATATTTCAATGCTTGTTTCCAAGTCAGTATCTTTGTTTTCATATAATGATTTCAACATTTCTTCAATACAATTTTTTTACATGGTAGTTTTTTCACCTGCTATCCAATAATATTAATAACAGAATGACCTGTTGACGAAAAAGAACATTAGAGTATTATTAAATAAGGTCCGGCCGGAAAATACGGGGTTTCAGGACAGCAGGACATGTATTACTCCGGCAATTAAATACCTCAATATTGTCATTCCGGCGAAAGCCGGAATCCAGGTGGGTACTGGATGCCGGATCAAGTCCGGCATGACGGAGTTAGACTATTTAGTTGCCAGGTTAATATACCGGTATTCAAATATTGATAGGGAACATTTTATATCATGTGGAAAATTATTGGAGGTATATTTCTCGGGTGGGGGCTGGGGAGTAATGACTCTGCCAACATATTTGGAACAGGAGTAGCCGCAAATGTAGTAACATACAGAACAGCGACCATCCTGATTTCTATTTTTGTTATAATTGGCGCACTCACGGAAGGCCATAAAAGTATGGACACTATTGGTGAAATGTCTAACATGTCGCATATGACGGCCTTCATTGCGGCTCTTGCGGCAGCCCTTTGCGTGGCGGCATTTTCCTACCTCTCACTTCCTGTTTCAACCTCCCAGGCCATCATAGGGTCTATACTGGGAATCGGAATGATGTCAGGAATTCCGGATTTCACACGCCTTTACAAGGTTTTAATCTGCTGGGTCCTTACACCGATTGGCGGCATTATTCTTGGCTTTTTCCTTTATCCCTTTCTTGGAAAACTATTCCGGAAGATTCTCATGAATCTGCAGTGGAGCAACATCTTCATAAAATGGGCACTGTTGTTTGCCGGGTGCTATGGAGCATATTCGCTGGGAGCCAATAATGTGGCAAGCGTGACTGGAGTCTACGTTGGTTCAGGCCTTTTAACACCGTTTCAGGCAGCCCTTATAGGAAGCCTGAGCATTGCATCGGGCGTCTTGACCTACAGTAAGAAGGTCATGCATACGGTAGGGAAGAAGATTGTAGAGCTGGACGGCTTTTCGGCTTTTGTCTCGGGATTTTCTGCGGCAATTATGGTCCACTTGTTTACGCAGGTAGGTGTTCCAGTTTCCACCTCACAAGCTATAGTGGGAGGAGTAACAGGTGTGGGACTTGCAAGAGGAGGTCATTCCGTAAGTAAAAGGACTCTTTTGGAAATCTCCATTGGATGGGTTTCCACCCCGCTATCCAGTGGTGTGGTTGCCTACATTATAATGAGTTTATACCTTGCCTATTCCGGCGCCGGGGCATAGCTTCACAGACTGCAGTATTTTAGCTCTTTGAAATTTTATTAAGGAGGACTAATTATGTTTTTTTCGTTTAAGAAGGAAAAAGAGGTTATTGAGCGCGTGATACAGCATTCGGATCAGGTAGAGGAATGTCTTGCGGTTCTGGCAAAGACTATTGAATCCTATCTCAACGGTGATATAAAAGAAAGTAAGCTTCTGGCGCGCAAGATAAGAAGTATTGAGTCAGAAGCGGACCTAATCAGGCATGATATACGGACAAAATTATATTCCGGCGCATATTTGCCCCAAATTCGAGAAGATATCTATAAGCTTGTAGAA
>Ga0233411_10000273_pt1 | contig 16700 bp, 13 predicted proteins | sample Na_anoxic_2_MG_FD_179799 | JGI IMG/M metagenome (GOLD analysis project Ga0233411, IMG submission 179799) | Seawater microbial communities from Saanich Inlet, British Columbia, Canada - Na_anoxic_2_MG | ecosystem: Environmental > Aquatic > Marine > Inlet | place: Canada: British Columbia...
AGCTACCGCCCATGAGTCCGACGCTGTTGGATTTATAGAGCCTGCCGTCGTGCTTGTACTTGTAGAAGATATCGGCGCTGTAGGTGTCGTTGTCGTCACCACGGTGGGTGCGGACTTGGCTCCAGACCACTGTGGCCGTTTTTTCCTCCCAGGATTGGGCTTCAAAATATTTTTGCCACATCGGAACGACAAAAAAGAGGAGCACGGCAAAGCCAGCTAAACCAAAGATTCCGAAGAAGGGGATCAGCAGTAGTTTGCCACCTGCTCCCTTTTTCTTGGAGGAGAGTGGCTTATCCTTTTTACTGAATGATTTGATCCCCATAGTCAAAAGTCCAAGCCCGATGAGGACGAAGAATCCGCCAAAAACAGCAAAAACAATGCCACCCCACTCGGTGTCGTTCACTGGGTGAATGACTGCCTCAGCCGGGTTTTCTGGATTGATGTAGCATTCGGTTAGTTTGCGGTCGTGAGCTTGATCTATCAGCTCTGCTAGGTCGTGGTAGTCGTCCTCGCCCTCTTTATCTTGCCAGATTTTTGTGCCCTTATATTCAGAGCCCTCCCAGCGGTAGCTGTATTGGATGGCTGGCTGGAATGCGGGATCGAGACCGCGCGTGGATTTGACTTCAAAGTGTTCGACTTCGCAAGGTACCTTCGGCCACGAGGAGCGCTCGATGTCTGAGAATGTGGACTTGACCCCAAGCACCACAAAAACGCAGCTGAAGGCAGTCCAAATAAGGCCAAAGAGGATGAGGAAAAACTTGCCGCCTTTACTGGTGCCACCCGTCCCTCTATTGTGGCTACGGAATCGGATGGAACCCATAATCTGCGGCTGTGAAATTTAGCGGAGTCCCACCGCCTTGCGGACGCGGTCGAGGACCTTGGTGGATTCAGAGCGGGCGCGCTCGGCTCCAGTTGCAATCACGCTATTGACGTAATCGAGGTTGTTCTCCAGTTCCTCACGCTTTTCTCGGACTGCGGTGAAGTGCTCCCAGTAGGCATCGAAGAGAGTTTGCTTGAAGTGGCCGTAGCCAAATCCGCCTGCTTCATGTTCGGCGATCATCTGGTTGAGTGCAGTTTCGTCGGCGAAGAGTTTGTAGAGAGCGATGATGTTAGAGCCTTCTGTTGCCTTTGGATCTTCCACCGCTGTGGAGTCGGTGACGATGCGCATGATCGTCTTGCGGATCGCTTTTTTGCCGCCAGTGAGTGGGATGGTGTTGCCGTAGCTCTTGCTCATTTTCTGGCCATCGATGCCTGGGACAACCGCGGTGTTTTCCTTAATTTGGCACTCGGGAATAGTCAGTGTGCCTTCGCCAAACTTGTCGTTGATCTTGTGCGCGAGGTCGCGGGTTACCTCGACGTGTTGCTTCTGGTCCTTGCCCACTGGAACGAGGTTCGCATCGTAGAGCAAGATGTCCGCAGCCATCAACGCGGGGTAAGCGAAGAGGGCGTGGTTGGCAGAAATACCTCTAGCCACTTTGTCTTTGTAGGAAGTACAACGCTCCAGCAAGCCCATCGGGCAGACGGTGGAGAGAATCCATGCGAGCTCGTTGACCTCTGGGATGTCGCTTTGGCGGAAGATCGTCGCCTTTTCTGGGTCGAGTCCACATGCGAGGAAATCGATTGCTAGGTTCTGGACGTTGGCTCGGAGTGAGGCGGCATCGGTCATTGATGTCATCGCGTGGTAGTCCGCTAGAAAGTAGAAGGCGTCGCCTTGGTCCTGTAGTTGAACCGCTGGCTGCATGGCTCCAAAGTAGTTGCCGATGTGGAGTTTGCCGCTCGGCTGGAGTCCTGTGAGAATTCTCATAGTGGTAAAGTGATAGATGAGTTAGAGGCTAACTATTGAGCGATGGTGGTTTGCGGCACCTTTGCTGATTGTGGTTGGGGCTGAGAATTCTGGGCGCGGGGCTCGCCCTTCCAGGTCTTGCCGTAAGCTTTGTTTTCTACTCCATTGCCGAGGCTCTTGAAGTCGCGGCCGAGACCGACGAAAGTATTGCAAGAATTGAGTGTGAGAATGGCGGCAGAAGTTAGTAGGAGAGCGCTGAATTTCATGGCTGCAGTGTTGTGTTGGCCTAGCAACTTTTCAAGCGCCAAGTTTGGGCAATGCTATGCCTATATGGAACTGAAAATACGCGAGACATCCAGCTAGGTAGATTTAATAAATCGCTGCATAGCCCATGTTCGTTCTCCTTTCAGACACCAGAAATCTAGTTCTATTTGGTCCTCTAAAACATCAAAAACCATTGGCTAAGATTATCGTGACAGCGTGAATCGTCGTTTACCTCCGATGGCTAACATGAATTATGTTGATTACTAATAGCGATCAAACTACGATCGGCATGTAGCTTAATTCTTCTTCATGAAGGATTCTTGATAGCTACTCGGGGTGGGCAGTCGGGGGGCTGCCCACTCTCTTTTTTGGGGGGAATGTGGGAGCAGGCATCGACTGGCGAGACAGTGGAGATCGCTTGCCGTTGGCGATTGATAAAATGAGACTTGTTGTAGCTGTGGGGATAGTTGAAGGTGGCGGTGTTGGCCGATGAGTGAGAATTTAGAAGATCTGGAACAGTGGGGTGAGGACGTCATTTTTGGACGCGTGAAGGGATTTCGTGCGACATTGATGCGCTGCGTCCTGCGTGGGTTTTCTTGGCTCTATCGGGCTGCTGTGCTTCAGCGCTTGAGACTTTTCCGAAAGGGCTGGAAGGACCAAGCGTATTTGGGAACCAAGGTGATTAGCATCGGCAACATCACGGTGGGAGGTACGGGAAAAACCCCTGTGGTAGAGTTGTTCTCTAAGACCTTGCGTGATCGTGGACGCAAAGTGGCGATCCTCTCGCGTGGTTATAAATCTAAAAAGTTAGATGAACCACAGCAATGGCGTCGGAAGTCTACTGGTGAAGTAGTAGAGGAAGATGAAATGCCTAAGCTAGTGAGCGCTGGAAGTGGCCTCCTTCTCGATGTCCAATACGCCGGTGACGAACCCTACATGCTAGCAAAAAACCTGGACGGCGTCGCGGTGGTTGTGGACAAGGACCGAGTCAAAGGTGGCAAGTTCGCGATTGAAGAATTGGGCTCAGATTTACTTTTGTTAGATGACGGAATGCAATTTTTAAAAATTGCCCATTCTTTAGATATTGTACTGGTCGATTTTAATTCTCCTTTTGGAACTGGAGCCATTTTGCCGCGCGGGACATTGCGTGAGCCGCCGAAGAATCTTTGTAGGGCGGATTACATCTTCATCACAAAGTGCTATAAAGCGGGGAATACTGAACTGATAGAAAAAATAAGAAAGCACAATGCAGTGGCTGAGATCATCGAGTGTACTCACGGTCCTCAGCATATTCAGAATGTTTTCACTGGCGAGATTTTGCCCTTAGAGTTTTTGGAAGGAAAGTTTGTGGCAGCCATCAGTGGTATTGCGGTACCGGAGAGTTTTGAAGAAAAGCTCACTGACTATGGTTCAAACGTGCTATTTCATCGGACTTTTGCTGACCATCATTCCTTCTCCCAAAAAGATGTGGATGGATTCATGCGTCGTTGTGTGCGTCGGGATGCAGATATCATTGTGACCACTGAAAAAGACGCGGTGCGCTTTCCTAGACCTGCTGAGATGGATGTGGAGGTGTATTTCCTCCGAATCGAAGTGGACATACTCAGCGGACAAGACGTATGGGAGCGACTCGTTGATCAGGTTTGTATGGAGAAGAAGCCGGTAGATCCGCTTCTACTTTATGAGAAGGCGATCTAGCAGCCCTCTGGACTGCTGTGGCTTTTGACGCGCGCGGTAGTTTCACTACCGAGACGGACGCGCTACGCGGGCTGTGAGCTAGACGTTGTGGAGAGTGTCTACGACATCGCGACCGAGGATTTGCTCATAGCGTTCGATGTAAGCTGCTGCAGTGGTCTGGTGGTTAAAGAATTCAGCGCTTTCTTTCATAATCCGGCGGATGGTCTTATTTTTCTTAGCGGGCTCCCATTGGTAAAACTGGATGGCTTCATCGATAGCCCAGCGCAGTCCGTTGGCGCTGTAATGTTCGAAGCGGAAGCCATTTCCTAGTTTTCCATCGTAGTGGAGGTGGTGGATGGTGTCGTGGATCCCACCGGTATCGTGGACAATGGGGATGCAGCCGTATTTGGGGGCAACCATTTGCGGTAGTCCGCATGGCTCAAAGCGCGATGGCATGAGCATAAAGTCAGAGCCAGCGTATGCGAGGCGTGAGAGTGATTCATCGAAGTCACACATCGCGACCTTTCCTTCTAGGTTGTGGCGGGCGATGATGTCATGGAAATGTTGGGAAAATGATCCACTGGCGACAATGACAATCTGTAGACCAATATGGGAATAGTCTGAGACTGTTTCATACATGATGTCCGCCAGAAGTTGGCAGCCTTTTTGCATGGGATCGAGCCGGGATGGCCAGAATAGAATAGGAGCATCAGGGTCGATATTGAGGCCAATCTTTTCTTGCAGCTGCGCTTTATTGAGCGCCTTCCCTGTGACAAAATTTTTCGAATTATAGTGGTGGTCGAGCTCGGGGTCTGAGTGTGGATTGAGTGCCTCATCTGGGGCGTTGAGAATTCCACTGGCGCGGCCAGCATAGAGTTTGTTAGCAAGTTCGTTACGAATGGCATCCGGGACGAAATCGTGGCGTCCTTCTACGACTTCATAAAGGAAGGTAGTGCTAACTGAGTTGACGTGATCTGAGGCGAAAATCCCTGTGGCTAAGAGGTCGACGGGCTTGCTCTCTCGCGCTTCATCGTAGCTTTCAGGTTTGTCAGTGAAGTAGAGGTTGTGCCAGAAATCTGCAGCATCTATCCCTTTATCTTCAATGTGCGCCATGGTGAGACGCTCTGAGTGGATGTTATGGCAGGTGAAGAGACATGGGATTCCTAGACGCTTGGCCGCTGCAGGGATGAGGCCAGTCATCCAATCGTTACAATGAATGAGGTCTGGCTGTACGCGCGGGATGATGTTGTTGATGACTTCGCGCTGGAAAGCGAGGGCAGTGTTCTGGTTCTCCATGGCGTCGTACACTTTACTGCGGCGGTAGAAAATGCGGTCTTCTGCTAGATGAATACGCTTTTCTGGAATCACTTTTGAAACGCAACGCTCCACTTCACCGTCAAAGATCTCCTTCATATCCATGTGAAACATCTTACGGTAGTTAGGGATGGCAACGTGGACGTCTGCTCCTTGCTCGTAGAGTGCTTTCACTAGTGACGCCGAAACGTCTGCCATGCCACCAGCTTTCGCGCTCATGCGCTGGGCTAAATTTCCCATGCCGTCTGGCAGGTAGGTGATTTCCGGTGTAACAACAAGAATGCGAGTTTTGCTTTTGTTAGATTTTGGGGGATTGTTGTTAGGGTGGGGTTTACTCATGGTCTAATAAGATACTTAACAAATACCTGAGAATGATTCAAATAAAGAGTCGTTTGAAAGGCAGTTTTTTTCAGGATTGTGATGGGATAGCTGATAGAGGTTTTTTTTGAGGCTAAAAGGGAGGGAAACTGGCAGCTTTGTCACATTGGCAGCTGTAAAATAAGCAACAGCAAAACCCATGCCATCATTGTTTATTAAGAGGTCGGAAGGTGTTAGCTGTTTATTTTTGTCATCTTCCTAGGTGACAAATGAAATAAAGCAGCTTTAGTGCAAGATATCAAAAAACGAGATTTTATGCAGCATCCATTCCTATCTGACGACTACCATATTCGCTGGTCAACTTTGACTCCAGAGCACATCGAGGCCGACATCAAACAAGCACTAGAGCTAGCTGAGCAAAGGCTTGACGCTATCCGCAATCTTCCAGCGGAAAAAGTGAGCTACGCTACTACTTTCGAGGCTTTGGAAAAAGCTGCCGAGGAGCTGGAGCGAGGTTGGGGGCGGCTGAGCCACCTCGATAGTGTCGACGACAACCCTGAGCAACGCGCCGCGATGAATGCTATGCTTCCCCAGGTTTCCGCGTTTTATTCTCAAATTGCGTTAGATTCTAAGATCTGGGCATCACTGAAGGCGTTTTCTGAGAGTGCAGAGGCTAAATCTCTGAGCTCAGTGAAGCAGCGCTTCATAGAGGAAACGTGCGCGGATTTCATTCAATCTGGAGCAAATCTTGACGAAGACCAGAAGGCTGAAGTTGCAGAGATTGATGCCGAGCTTTCACAAAAAACAAAGAAATTCTCCGAGAATGTATTGGATTCTACCAATGCGTGGGAGGCTGTGATTGATGATGAAGCTCGGCTCGCTGGATTGCCTGAGATGGCAAAGGAATCGGCTCGCTTAGACGCGCTGGAAAATGACCATGGTTCTGAAGACAAGCCAAAGTGGCGCTTCACTTTACAGCATCCATCTATGGCTCCAGTGATGCAACACGGTGGGGATGATTCCTTACGCAAAGAAATATGGCTGGCGAACTGCACGGTGGGACGCGATGGCGAGTACGATAACACCGACTTGATTTGGGAAATTCTAGATCTCCGCCAGCAAAAAGCTGAAATCTTGGGGCAGAAATCCTTCCCAGATCTCATCCTCCAGCGCCGTATGGCTAAGACTGGCAAGGCTGCGCTCGATTTCACTGAAGATCTCCACGGTAAAATCCAACAAAAATTCCTTCAAGAAACCCAAGAGCTCCAAGACTATAAAGCGGAGAAAACGGGTGGGGCTTCAGCGCCGCTCGAACCATGGGAAACAGGCTACTGGGCTGAAAAACGCCGGAAAGAACAATACGCATTCGACGACGAAGCGCTGCGGCCCTATTTCTCTGTCGATAGTGTTATGGAAGGAATGTTCACCATCGCTTCTAAGCTCTTCGGTATTGAAATCGCCGAAAAAGAAGCAGTCTACGGAAATGATGCCGCGGGCAAGGTTCAGGTTTGGCACGAAGAATGTAAATTTTACGATATCCAGGACTCTGCTACTGGCGAGTTGCTCGGCTCATTCTACGCCGACTGGCATCCGCGTCCGACTAAGCGTGGTGGCGCGTGGATGAACTCGCTCAAAACTGGTGGGCCAGCTGCCGATGGTGGGGCGCGCGAACCTCATTTGGGCTTAATGATCGGAAATATGACCAAGCCGGTGGGGGATAAGCCTGCTCTGATAGATCACCGAGAAGTAGAGACCATTTTTCACGAATTTGGCCACCTGCTGCACCACTTGTTAGGTGATGTCGAGGTGAAGTCGCTTTCGGGCACGAATGTCCCTTGGGACTTCGTCGAACTACCTTCGCAGATCATGGAGAATTACTGCTGGGACCGCGAGTCGCTCGATATGTTTGCTAGGCACTATGAGACAGGTGAGACGATTCCTGAAGAGCTCTTTCAGAAGATGTTGGCGGCTAAAAACTACATGAGTGCTTCAGTCTTCATGCGCCAGCTCGCACTTGGAAAGCTCGATCTAGAACTGCACCAAAACTTTGGCCAGTATAATGGCCAAGACCTCGATGCGGTGGACGCTAAGATTTTGGCTGACTATAGAGCGCCACTGGCAACAGAATCGCCGACGATGGCTCGCCGATTCTCGCATTTGTTCTCCGGCCCAGTAGCATACGCTTCGGGTTATTATTCCTATAAATGGGCGGAGGTGTTAGATGCCGATGCTTTCACTCGTTTTCAAGAGGAAGGCATTCTGAATACAGAGACAGGAATGAGTTTTCGCACGGAAGTCATGGCACGTGGTAACTCGCGTCCAGTGGATGAATCCTACCGCGCCTTCATGGGCCGCGACCCAGAGCTCACCCCATTGCTAGAGCGCGCTGGATTAGCATAAGGTTGGAAAGCCAAGCCTCAGCTTGGTAACTCTCTATAAGGATAGAAACTTTGAATGCCGAGCTTTAGCTCGGCATTCTTTCTTTAGATTATTTTCCTTCTGCGCGCTTTTTGACCTTTTTCATCATGCCGTTGTAGGCGATTTTTCCGCTAGCGACGAGACGGTGATTGGCCTTCATGAGTGATGAGCCATGCTCGCGCATGTAGACATCACAAAGCACCGCGTAGCTGCCATTGCCTAGCACGACGATTTCAACTTCAGGCTCGACAGCGACACCTTCGGTAAACCATGTGCCGTAGACAATTTCGGTGGAGCGCCCACCCCATTTCTGGAATTGGTAAGTGTTGCCGCTTTGTGAAACGAGCGAGAAGCCATCTTCGCGGAAAACAGAACGAATGGCTGAGTCAACGCTGCTGCGTGAAGAGTTGTGAATCTCAGTCGAGGCAAAGGCATTGGAACTGGAGCCTATGCCTACTGTGCCGCGACAGCTGGTGCTGAGAGTGAGTGTGGCCGCGGCTAGTGCGCAAACGCCGAGAAGTGGTATTAATTTCATGTTAGAGTGAGTTGATAGAAGATTGTAGTTCGCTAGCCAAAGTTTGATTGGTTATCTCTCCGTTAGAAAAATTATCATAGAATGAGGGGACCGAAAGACTGGCTTTGAGCTCCGCTCCCATGCGAGGGAATGTGGATTTGGCAGCCTCCATCACTGAGGCTCCTCCGCGTGGACCTGGAGAGGTGGACAGTAGTAGCATCGGCTTGTCGGACCAGAGCTTTTGCTCAAGGCGCGATGTCCAGTCGTAGAGGTTTTTAAAAGCAGCACTGTACGAACCATTGTGCTCGGCGAGCGAAATGACGATCGCGTCGTGTGCGCGGATTGTGTCGAGAAAGCGTTGGTCATCCGCTGGAATCCCGTTAGCTTCTTCTTCATCAGAAGAGTAGACTGGTAGGTTGTAGCTGCGTAAATCGAGCTCGGTGACCTTGGCTCCAGCTACTTTACCCGCTGCGTATTTAGCGAGTTGGCGGTTGATCGACGCTGAGCTGGTGGAGGCTCCAAAGGAAAGAATCTTCATAGAAGGTACACGTTAGAGTCCAACACTGTTGCTGGGGAAGGTTAAAATGTGTGAGATTTTATAATGGTAGAATTCTAACCGAAAATGTAGAAGAGCTGGCACATGAAGTGGGTATTTGTTGATTATGAAAATGTGAACTCATTGGATGCTCTAAAATTGAGCGATTACGAGTGGGTGATTTTGTTTTGTGGGCCGAAAGATAAAAAGGTCAACATCGATCTATCGAGCATTGCTGCAGGTAAGGTGCCCAAAATAGAAATCGTCCGCATCGAGAAGAGCGCTAAAGACAATCTCGATTTCCACCTAGCCTTGTATCTAGGGAGGTATCACGAGCTTGTGGACGAAAATGTAGAGTTCGTGGTTTTTTCCAATGACACAGGATTTGATGGAATCATATCTCACATGAAAACACTCGGGCGAAAGTGTAAGAAGGTGAAACAATTTGCCAATGGGGCTAAGAAAACTGCGACAAAAAAGAAAGTGGCGAAGAAGGCTGCCAAAGCGGCAACGAAAAAAAGGGCATCAAAGAAGGTCGCTAAAAAAGTAGCTACTGCATTGGTTAAAGTAGAAACTGAGGAATTGAAAACGTGGATGGATTCGGCTTCTAGCTCACTAAAAGAAACCCGTGATGAGAAGAGGCCTAGTACTCAAAAATCGCTAATCAACTGGCTGACTAATCAATTGGGCTTAGGTACCGAGGATGCAAGCTCAACATTCGAGAGTATGTGGCATCAGTCCTATTTTAAATTGGAGAAGAACAAGGTGATATATTCTAAAACTTTGCTGCCCTGTTCTACTGATGAGTGAAGGATCAAAGATGATCTCTAAAAAATAAATTAAGTTAGATGAAAAAGATTGAAATTTAGTCACGTATGATTACAAGTTGGTTAACTTCCCTTAAGGGTAGTTGAATAGGCTCAACGACCTACAAAAGTCATTCAATGACAGCGATCGAATACATTGGCCCGATCCCCCAGAAAAAGAAACGCAAACCGGTACTCGGCGGTTGGGTTATTCTACTGATGTCTGGACTATTTGTGTCATACTTCGCGTGGCCGACCTTTGCGGATTATGTGAAGACTCAGCAAGATGTGGCTACAGTTGATAAGGCTATCTTGACGATTGATTATTTGATTGAGAGCGAGAATTTTGGTGAGCGCTTGGCTGGAGCAGCATTGAAGCGGACACAAACTCCGAGTGTTTACGACGGCGCGTATTATTCGATTGCCTACCCAATGGGCGATGTGCCCGAGGGCAAAGGAATGGGGGCTGATGTGCTAGTCCGCACCTATCGAGCAGTAGGTATAGACCTGCAGCAACTAGTGCATGAAGACATGCGCGATAACTTCCGACTCTACCCGCAGCTCTGGGGGCAGAAAGAACCGGATACAAACATCGATCACCGTCGGATCCCTAACTTACAGCGCTTTCTTTTTCGCAACGGCTTGGAGATTCCAGCGTCGCGAGTGCCTTCAGGTTATAGCTTTGGTGACATTGTGGCTTGGCGTTTACCTGATGGTGAGACCCACATCGCTGTGGTCGTACCAGGACCAGGGGCTCGACGTGATGAGCGTTGGGTCGTGCACAACCAAGGGGATGGCACTAAATGGGAAAACGCATTGTTGGACCACGATATAGTTGGCCATTACCGATACGGCAAGTAACTCTAGCTTAGTAGATCATTCAAACAATTGATTGAGACAGTTGAGTGAAATTCATCAAGTAGTAGAAGATATTTTCATAGTTGGACTGCTTGCAATTACCTATAAACCGCTATAGGTATTCACGCGGGCCGTGTAAGCTGCCCAGAATTCACCACAAACAAATTTCTTCAGACTCATGGAATGTATCGCAATTATGACATCCGGCGGAGATGCCGCCGGAATGAACCCAGCTGTAAAAAGTGCAGTGGATTACGCTCTCAAAAAAGGGCTCAAGCCATTTCTTATTCGCAATGGTCTGCGTGGTATGATCGATGGTGATATTGCAGAAGCAAAGCGCGAGGATGTTTCAGGCATTCTCCACCGTGGCGGAACAGTACTGCGTTCTTCACGTTCCAAGCGATTTTTTGAATATGAGCACCGCAAGACGGCATATGAAAACCTCCAAAAACACGGCATCAACAAGCTGATCGTCATTGGTGGTGACGGTTCATTTGCTGCGCTCAATCAATTTTATGCTGACTTCGAGGTACCATTTGCAGGTATCCCAGCGACTATCGATAACGACATTCCCGGTACCGATTATTGTCTCGGTGTCGATACCGCCTTGAATATGATCCGCGATAGTATCGACTCTATCCGTGACACGGCCACTTCCTTTAGCCGTGCGTTCGTGATCGAAACCATGGGTCGCCATTGCGGTTACCTCGCTATGGTCAGTGCGCTTTCTAGCGGTGCGGAGATTTGTATCGTTCCAGAGCTAGAGTACGACTTGGATGCCATGGGCGAGCGCCTCCGCAAGGATGTGAAAGATGGCCGTGGCTACATTTTAGCTATCGTAGCGGAAGGCACCAACATGGCAGAGTACCTGACACGTTGGATCAAGGTAAACCTCAACATGGAAGCTCGACTTACTGTCCTCGGTCACGTCCAGCGTGGTGGTTCGCCAACAGTGCGTGACCGTATCATGGCTTACAAGTTTGCCGTGAGTGCTGTGGACTCACTGATAGCAGGAAACACCAACAAGATCATGATCTATAAGGATGGAACCATGGGCTCTGTGGATATTGAGACAGTGAATAGCACCAAGGTGGAACTGAGTCAGGATATCATCCAGCTCTGTGAGCATCTCAGCAAGTAAGCTGCGAGCTTGAAAAAATTCTAAAGCCAACGCGATCCATGCGTTGGCTTTTTTGCGTCAAAATCACCTATTTTGGTTTACTCGTCTTCTGGGCCGCGCAGCTCGTGGGATTTGTCGATGATGAGATCTCTGAGGTGGAACACGTGGACGCGGAGGTCTTCGAATTTATCGTCCTCCATGGTGAGTGTGTTGCAGGCTGCCACGGCGCTGTTGCATGCCTCGAGCGCTCGTTTCAGTACGGCGAGGATGTAGCCATTTTCCAGCTCGATGGGCTTCTCAGGCCAAGTCTCGTCAAGGCTGTCGAAGATGTAGGCGGTCGAGAGTGCTAGTTCGCTCCTTGGGCCTTGATCTAGCATGGCATCGCCGAGTAGATCGAGCGCTTGGGACTGAACTAAAATGGCATGTTGGACGACGGGTTCACGTCCATTGAGGCTGACTTCTTCGATCTCATAGGAGTCCATGTCATTCTCTGGGCTGGGTCCTTCGCCTAGGAACCAAGCTGCCTCTTCTAGGGTGTCGCGCACTCGGAGGCGTTTTTCCCACTCAAATTCGTCGACTTCGCCTTCGATTTCCTTGACCTCTGACTGGGCTTCGGAGGCGGTGAGCATGAGTTCCATAAAGTGCTCCATCGCCATGGCGTTGTCGCGGAGCTGCTTTTTTTCACCCGCTTCATCGAGCTCCCATTGGTGGACAGAAATACGCACGTCGTAGCCCGTGGTTTCGAGCACGACCCGGCCATTCACGAGGCTGTACCACTCTAGGCTAAGAGCATTTTTCCAGCCGAATGAGATGTCTTTGTCTTCAAGACCGAACTCTTCAATTTCTTCCGGAGTGACGAGTGGGGTCTTAATTTTTTTGGAGGCCGTCATGTCTCCGACGACTCCACGTTGTAAGTTGTGGAAATGCTCGATGAGTTCCTCTTGTAGTTCCGGCTTAGGATTGGTGAAATCGATTCGTGTACCGGCCAAATCGCGCCAACAATTTCCTCGGAGCAGGATCTTCACAGGTCGCTCCATCCCTTTGATTTCGAGGCCGCCTCGAGTAATACCGGGTGTGGTATTGTCAATCCAGCCCTTCACTATCGCCTTATCAATACGGAATGCCATACTTACATGATGGCTTAAATATCTGGTGAGTCAATAGGTCGATGAAGGAAATCGAGGTATCCTCTTGTCATTGGCACTTTTAGGCGTAGATTCTCCATCAATATTTATGGAAACCTTTCTGACAATCCTTAAGAACATCGGAATCATTCTCGCTGTTGTTTTCAGCTTCAATGTTATCATCTTCGTCCACGAACTCGGGCACTTCATGGCCGCACGCTGGCGTGGGCTTGAAGTCGAGCGTTTCCAGATCTGGTTTGGTAAGCCAATCTGGAAAAAAACCATCAATGGCGTCCAATACGGATTGGGGTCAATCCCCGCTGGCGGATTCGTTGCTCTGCCGCAAATGGCTCCCATGGAATCGATCGAAGGAGGCAACTCCGAACGTAAAAACCCACTTCCACCGATTTCACCTTTAGATAAAATCATCGTCGCCTTTGCTGGGCCACTTTTCAGTTTCTTACTCGCATTCGCTGCCGCTTTGGTCATCTGGCAGGTGGGCAAGCCAAAGGACATGCTAGAAACCCAGACGGTTGGTTATGTCGCAGCTGAAATGCCAGCCGCCAAAGCCGGTCTTCTGGCTGGTGATAAAATTATTAAAATCAATGGCGAGGAAGTGAAAGGCTTCGGTGGAAGCCTTGACTCGATTGCCGAACGAATCGTTTTCAGTAAGGGAGAGAAAATCACTCTCAGCATCGAGCGACCAGGTGCCGGCGTGATGGAAATTGTAACGGGCTATGATATTGAAAAGGCGAGCAACTTTACCAAGCGCGACGGAGTGCGTAGGATCGGCATTGCACCAGTTTCTGATGTCACAGTAGGGAGTCTATTTAAAGGCGGCCCAGCCGAGTTCAGCGGCTTTGAAGTCGATGATAAGGTGCTCAGTATTGAAGGTAAGAAGATATGGAGCAGCAGTCAGTTCTCAAGTATATTGCAGGAGAACTCAAACAGGCTTCTCAATGTTGTCGTCCTAAGAGACGGCAAAGAACTTACCCTCCAAACGATGGCTTTGGCGCCATCCAATGGCTTTAAACTCGATCCTGAAAAAGACGTGTTACCAATGATCGGTATGGGCTTCAAAGGGACAGTGAAAAAGACTGAGCTAGTTTACCCAGGTCCATGGGAGCAAATCACAGCCACCAGCCGCATGATGGCAGTGACCATCGGAGCGCTCACTTCTAGCGATTCCAACGTTGGTATCCAGCATCTCTCTGGGCCCGTCGGCATCGGCAAGGTGAAGTTTCACATCCTCAATGGCGAGTTTCCATTCCGCCACATGTTATACTTCTGGGTGCTCTTTAATGTGAACTTAGCGATCTTCAATTTGCTGCCATTCCCAGTACTCGATGGTGGTCACATCACCATGGCGACGATGGAGTGGATTCGCAAAAAGCCGCTCAACACAAAGGTGCTCGAAGTCGTACAGAGTGCTTTCGTCGCGCTCTTGCTTACCATGTTTGTCTACGTCACCATGAAGGACAGTTTCACTAGCTTTGTCAGATCTGCACCAGAACGTGAAGAGGACTCACCCAAATTCCCCGAGTGGTCGAAAGAGGACCTCGAAAAAGCACTCAAACCGAGCGCTTAAGACAGTGTGTGGTCTGTGCTAAGACTTCGCCTGCGCCATCTCTAGATGGTGCTTGGCGGCGCGCCCGCTGATGGATTCGTGCTCTAGCAGCTCTTTGGCAATCGCTTTGACTGCCGCCCATGTGCCCTTGCTGGAAAGCAGGTGCTGGGTTTTATCGAGCATTTTGTGAATCAGCTTGGTCGCCTGTCTAGCATTTCCAGCCCGCGACATCGCGAGCTTTTCTGTCATCCGTAGGTCTTGAGCGGCCCCTTGCAGGTTGTATTGGCCAGAAATCCGGCCCTCCGCCGCCATGCCAGCGAGCAGGATCAACATTTCAGCCTCGAGCTTGTCTTGCACCTGCTTGCTGCGCCCCTTCTGCATCGTCACTGCCCCGAGCCTATTCTGTGAGGGAATGATGCTGACTTTTTGTACCGAACGGCCCATGAGCAGAGCCATGACGGCGTGGCCGGCTTCGTGGTAGGCTGTGAGTTCTTTGCGCATGCTGGGAATAGATAAAGCAAAGAGTGGTTTGGTTAAGGTGTCTACCATTTTTAGTGGCGAAATATTCTATTGCTGAAAAAAGAACAAAAATGTTCTAAGGATATCCTCGTGGGTGTGTCGTACTTAATAGAAAGCGATGTCACAAACCAATGACCCCCGTGCCAATACAGTCGATGGGAACTCCCGAACAAGCCGAATCCTGCGCCCCGAAAGTGTCTATAGAAGACTGCTTTCGTGATGAAGAGTCGCCGCTACTCCGCTATGCGTACTCTTTTGTACGCCGACGCGAGGTCGCCGAGGAGCTGGTGCAAGAGGCCTTCATGCGAGTCCACCAACATTGGCACGATGTCGAAAAACCGAGAGCGTGGCTCTACCGAGCGGTGCGGAATCTAGCACTCAACCACCTGCGTAAACACAAACGCGAGTCGCTGAGCGAGGAGGTACCCCATGAGGAATCGCAAGTTCTACCAGACCAACAAACCCGCCGGTTAGAAGTGGCCGCTCAGTTGCGGGCCTTGATGGCCGAAATGTCGGAGCCGGATCGTGATTTGATCCGGCTGAAGTATGAAGAAGATTTATCCTACGCAAGCATCGGCGAGAAGCTGGGGATCGGCGTAGGAAATGTCGGCTACCGGCTCCATCACCTGCTCAAGTCGCTCGGCGACGGGCTCAAGCGTGTGGGAGTAGATAGTGCAGAATAATTTTATAGAAAGGAAACACGACCATGAAAGATGAAACTATAGGTGTGTGGCACGACCCAGAGGTCGAAGTACGCATTGTGGCCATGGTGTTAGGCGAAGCCAGTGACTTCGAAAAAGCCGAGCTCGAGCGAATGATCGCCGAGGACTCGGGCTTGAAACAATTTTACTCAGAGATGAGTGACCTCCACGGTGGCGTACTCTCGGCGGTGCAAAAAGATGATGACGCCGGCTGGAAACTCTCTACCGAGCGCCGCAATAGCGTGCTCGGAAAGCTCGGCCAGCCGACGGAGCTCGTGGTTCCAGCAGCAGCCCAGAAGGAATCTAACACAAGCCGCTACCAATGGCGCAGCTTCATGAGCATCGCCGCCTGCTTACTGATTACTTTGTTCATCATGGCTGTGATGTTCCCTGCGAGGATGACGCAGAATGTTAAATCACAACCCGTGATCATTTCGTACAGTGCTGCCTATGATTCGGATAAGCAGAGTGAAGAATTAGAGGAGTCGATGGAGTTTATAGATGGCATCATTGCCGAAGAGAACATTCCGACTCCCGCGATGGAAAATGTAGTATTAGCTAAAAGGAAACCTAAAAAAAACCAACAATTAGCTAAAGAGAAGTCTCTGTGGTCACAAAGCAGTACCGTGCTTCTGTCGGATAATTTATCTATGAATGAAACAGCTTATTCTTCTAGAAAAAGCAAGATGCAAGGACGGGAGGATAGCCGTTTTAGCGCTGTTGCTACGCCGACTACTGACGATTTAGAAGGTATCTCACGGACCGAGCGTCAACTATCGGCGCCGAGTTCAAGCATGGCGAAAGTCATCGCCTCCAGTTCCACCACCCCAGCAGCGGTCCCAGTCCCAGATATTGCAGTGGCTGAACCTTCTCTAGATTTTGGCAATGGAGACGATTTCGGTGAGGGGTGGGGCGACGGTGATGGCTCTGGTGGCGGAGGATTTGGAACCACTCATGGAGATACCTCTCCGAATGTGGCTAATATTATCTCTGGCGGCAAGCGCTCAGGCGATTATGCCATCGCCAGTGACAACGGCTTGAAAGGTGCAGATAAAGAAATCCGCAAGATTGAGATAGTAGGATCTGAGTATGCTAAGAAGGGTGCGGTCGACGAGCTGTCCTTGGGAGCCTTGAAAACTTCAGAGAGGCTTGATAGCTCAAAGTTAAATAGGCCGATATTGC
>Ga0233411_10000276_pt1 | contig 16571 bp, 13 predicted proteins | sample Na_anoxic_2_MG_FD_179799 | JGI IMG/M metagenome (GOLD analysis project Ga0233411, IMG submission 179799) | Seawater microbial communities from Saanich Inlet, British Columbia, Canada - Na_anoxic_2_MG | ecosystem: Environmental > Aquatic > Marine > Inlet | place: Canada: British Columbia...
TTTCCCTTATGAACTAAAAAAAAAAAAAGGAAAAAAAAAAGAAATGCTCTTCTACATACCCTTCTCTCTTTATTTTCTTTTATATACTACTATATTCCGCTATATATTTGTATATTTTACCTTAACTATTAAGATCTTACATTTTTTTTTTTATATTTATACGCACTTTTTATTCATGAATAATAAAACTATCAAATTCTTCTTTCGCTTCTTGATATCCTATTCCACCCGGTTGATATTTTAATTCCAGTTGTAATTCTTTTATCTCTTCCTCCATCATATTTATCTTTTTCATTGTTTTTGAAACATATTTAGGATATATACACTCAACACATTCTCCTTCTTCTAGACAACATACTTCACATACATATTCATCACATTCTTCACATTCCATTATGCATTCTGGACATCTACTTCTTTTACATATTTTACAATCTTTTACACAATCATCACAATATTTATTGCCCGTAATTTTACACTCTTTCATATTTTCTTCACTACATTCCAAACAATATACCGTCTCATAATAACTTTCACTATCATAATTCCTATAATATCCACTACAAGATACATATTGTTTATTTTCTTCTTCACACTCTCCACATTTTTTCTTATTTACCATTTCTTTTTTACATTTATCACAATTTTTTGGATACATATTATTACACACATTTCCATCATATTCTTCTTTACATTTTTCCATTTTTTATACTCTTTTACACCTTTGCACAATTAAAATGCCCGTTTTAATAGAAAATTATATAAGAAAGTTTGACTATCTATAATATAGATATGAGGTTTTGTAACATTTATCCATTATCTGACCGTTGATTATATATTAAGTGGCTCACCAGCGAAATATATCTTAGTGTATAGGAGGTAATAAAAAATATACTGTCTATCACCTTTTATGGATAACAGGTAGACGATCAGTTGTTTTTACAGGATTTCAATATCCAAACTGATGCCATTTAATATGTTTGTTTTTATTTATAAAAATGGGCGTTTTAATTGTGCAAAGGTGTAAAAAGTATGGTATATGTTTATTCATTTTTTTTTTAATCCTTCTTTCGAAATAATATCACTTCCGATAGTGTTACGCTATAACGAAAGGGCTTACACGTCTTATAATTTTTACTAAAACCTTGGATCACTATATATCCCTTCTTATAATCCCCTAATACTAATAAACCACCACGAACATACTTTCCCGTATCTTTTCGAATATATTTTACACGATCATATCGTCTTAAGGTTAAGGGATCCTTAACTAATTCATACCCTTCTAACTCTTTAGCAATCTCAGATGGATCTATTCTCTGTCTAACTGTTTTACAGGATTTTGACATCTTTATATTATTATTTTATAATTTTTTTTCAATTTTTATTTTGCTATAACCATTATTAATTTTGATTGATAATTCTTTATCTACCATATCACTTTTTACATATTTGAATTATTTATTTAATACATCTAATAATAACGGCATATGTTTTTGATTTGTTTCATCAAAATTTAACCAACCTTCATCTATTATCAAAAAATTTGTACTATTCATTTGTGTTAGTTTTGATAATCTTATCCTTTTTATATGATCCTGATAATATTTCTATCGGTCTACGACCTTTATTTTCATTTACCATAAATTTTAATTTATAATTAATACCAATATTATTTTCAATTTTATATATTTCTATCGATGACAATATATTATTTTAAATGTTATATATTTTATTTTCATTAGTCTTAATAATATATAAAATTTTTTTGAAATTATATGAAATTATACAAAAAAATGATAAAAATTCTATTACAATTTGTATTGATAATTATATGGAAACTAAAATTAATTTAAGAACACATCAATCAAATGCTATTCATGCTATCTATAAATCTTTTGATAATTATAATAAATGTTTAGTTAAAATGTTTTGCGGTACAGGAAAATCACGAATTATATTCCATATGATGATGAATAACAATAATAATTTATCAGTTATTGTCTTTCCATCTATTTCTTTAATTACTCAGTTTAATACTGATTATATTCAAAATAGAGAATGGAATGGAATAACAAAGAATTATAAGTATCTTTCTATTTGTTCTAAAAATGAATTACAAGAAAATACACATAATATTAATTATACAACTGATGATGAATTGATAATTAATTTTTTAAATAATAAAGAGAAAAAAATTGTTTGTGTAACTTACCAATCTTTTGAAACTTTTGTAAAATGTATTAATGATTTAGATATTAATATTGATTTGATTGAATACGATGAAGCTCATCATATTGTTGGTAGTAAAATTCAACAATTAGTATTTAATAATAATATATTTAATAAAAAATGTATTAAAACTGTATTTTTTACAGCTACACCTAAAAATGAAAATGGTATAACTATGTTAGAAAGAGATTATAATGATATTAATTATGAATTAATTAATGAGGATGATAATGATAAGAATGATATTCCATATAAAACAGATTGTGGAACATTAGCATTTGAATATACTCATTATCAGGCAGTACAAGATGGAATATGCAATGATTATGATATAGCCATTGATTTTTATACAGATAATAGTTATAAGTATAAATCAGTTTATAGTGCTATATCAAGATGTATTTTTAGCACTGGAAATAAAAAATGTTTGACATTTCACGCTCGTTCGGAAGTAGAAACAGACAATGGGTCATATGTAATGGATTTTACAAGTGATGAAAATAAATTAAAGTTTAAAAAAGAGTATGATGAAGTTTTACAAACTGAATTTAAAGAAATTATTGGAGAATATAAAGATAAATTGATTATTAATGGTTTGACTGGAAAAACAAAAAATAAACAAAAAGTTTTAAATGAATTTGATAAAGATTGTAAAAATGTTAGAGTATTGGCATCTTGTAATACCATTGGTGAGGGAATAGATACAAAAAATGCTAATATTGCTTGTTTTGTAGATCCACGAACAAGTCATACAACTATTACACAGAATATTGGTAGAGTTTGTAGAATACAAAAACAAAAATCGACTGTATTAATTCCTTGTTATGTAGATGTTGAAAAGTATAAAAACTGTAAAACAGATGAAGAGAGAGATTTAGTTATTAGAGAAGATATGAATAAAGATGGTAATTATAACTCCATTTTAAATACTTTATCAGCTTTAAGACAAGAAGATCCTGAATCATATGATTTATGTTTACATTATCCAAAATCGTATGCTCCAAAAGAAATTAAAAATAATTTACAGAAACAGGGTTATAAAATTGAAGAAGAAGTAGGTAATTTAGACGAAACAATTGATTATTTAGTAGATGATTGTGATATTGAATCAATAAAAGATACAAATGATATTGAAGAGAAAGCAAAAATAATTGATAAAAAAATTATTATCAATTCAACTTCAATGGAAGAACCAATTAAGACTTATAATAGTGAAGCAAAAGATAACATTGTTATATATCATAATGAAGAAAACGATGAATATAGACCTGTTACGAAAAAAGACGGTGTGAAACAAGCAAAAAATATTAAAGCACCAAATAGAAAAAAAATAAATATAAATGTTCATGCAAATAAAGATGTTAAAGTATTATGGAAAATAGAAGGAGATTTTGATTTAGATAAAATGGTATGTCAAGTTTATATCAACTCAACAATAGTTGAAAATAAATGGGAAAAGAGATTAGAAGAAGTAAAAGAGTTTATAGATACGAATAAGAATAAACCGAGTAGTATGTCCAAAAATAACGATGAAAAAGTATTAGGGAAGTGGATTGGAACTCAGCAAACAAACTATCAGAAAAGAACTCAAATTATGAAAGATGATGATATTTACAATACTTGGACGCAGTTTATTAATGACCCATTATACAAAGAATACTTCCAGAGTAATGAGGAAACTTGGTATATTACGTTATCTCAAGTGAAAGAGTTTATAGATTCAAATAAGAAGAGACCGAGTAATCATTCCAAAAATAAGGATGAAAAAGTATTAGGAACGTGGATTGGAAATCAGCAAACAAACTATAAGAAAAGAACTAATATTATGAAAGATGATGATATTTACAATACTTGGACACAGTTTATTAATGACCCATTATACAAAGAACACTTCCAGAGTAATGAGGAAACTTGGTATATTACGTTATCTCAAGTGAAAGAGTTTATAGATTTAAATAAGAAAAGACTGAGTACCATTTCCAAAAATAAGGATGAAAAAGTATTAGGAACGTGGATTGGAACTCAGCAAAAAAACTATAAGAAAAGAACTAATATTATGAAAGATGATGATATTTACAATACTTGGGCGCAGTTTATTAATGACCCATTATACAAAGAACACGTCCAGAGTAAAGAGGAAACTTGGTATATTAAGTTATCTCAAGTGAAAGAGTTTATAGATGCGAATAAGAAGAGACCGAGTGAGCGTTCCAAAAATAACGATGAAAAAGTATTAGAGAGTTGGATTGGAAATCAGCAAACAAACTATAAGAAAAGAACTAATATTATGAAAGATGATGATATTTACAATACTTGGACACAGTTTATTAATGACCCATTATACAAAGAACACTTCCAGAGTAATGAGGAAACTTGGTATATTACGTTATCTCAAGTGAAAGAGTTTATAGATTCAAATAAGAATAAACCTAATAAACGTTCCAAAAATAAGGATGAAAAAGTATTAGGACAGTGGATTGTAAATCAGCAAAAAAACTATCAGAAAAGAACTAACATTATGAAAGATGATGATATTTACAATACTTGGACGCAATTTATTAACGACCCATTATACAAAGAATACTTCCGGAGTAATGAGGATGTGTGGAGTACTACATTATCTAAAGTAAAAGAGTTTATATATTTAAATAAGAAGAGACCGAGTAAAACTTCCAAAAATAAGGATGAAAAAGTATTAGAGAAGTGGATTGGACATCAGCAAACAAACTATAAGAAAAGAACTAATATTATGAAAGATGATGATATAAGAAAAATATGGGGGGATTTTGTAACTGAATATTCATCTTTATTTGATACATCTTATTTAGATCATAAAGTAAATATTTTAGAAAATTCAAAAAATGTTAATAGTAATAAAATTAAAGTTATCAATAAGAAAACTATCTCAACAATTAAAGAAACTCCTGATAAACAAATTATTTCAAAACCAACAATTGAACAAAAAACAATAAAACCAACCAAATCAATTAAAATAAATATTAGTAAAAAATTGCCAAAAAATAAAGAAGATGTTGAAAAAGTTAATAAACAAAGAAATAAAGCAAAACTGTCTGAACTACACCAAAAGTATAAAACAATGAATTCTAATAATTTGAATAAATTATTTAACGAACAACCTGAACTATGGAAAGAGTATCACGATATTGTTGATAAAAATGAGGAAGGATTTATTGAACAAGATGAGATACCATATAAACGTATTATTAAATATTTAGAAAATATGAAAACGAAACGAAATAAATATATTGCTGATTTAGGTTGTGGTAAAGCAAGAATTTCAAAATATTTTGAAAATAATGGTTTATTCAAGTTTTACAATTATGATCATTATGCTGAAAATGAAACAGTTAAAAAATGTGATATTAGTAATTTACCATTAGATGATGATGAAATTAACATTGCTATAATGTCTTTATGTATGTGGGGAAGTAATTGTAAAGATTATATTAAAGAAGCACATCGTGTATTAGAAGACAATGGAGTATTAGTAATAATTGAACCAACTAAAAGATGGATTGAAGAAAATGGTGAAAATAGATTGGAAAAACTACTAACTGAAAATAATTTTCAAATTAAGAAGAATCACAACAAGAATGATCATAAATTTATGTTTTTAGAATGTATTAAAAATTAATATATACATTTATACCTATTCATAAATGTAAAGATTATAAAATATCTAATGTTCAATATTACATCAAACGGAAAATATAAAAATATATGTAGTATTATAAGTAAGTGTAAATAATTTTTATATATAATGATTCTCTATATATAAAAATATTAATCTTTTATATGTTCTTCTATCATTTTCATCGTTTCTATAACTTTTTCCTGACCATTTACTAACTCACACAATATTTTCAATTCCTCGTCCTTACATGCATTTTTAGAATTCATATTATCTTCAATATTAAATAAACTATCCTGTATTTGTACTATTCTCTTAAATGCACTTGTTTTTTCAATAGATTCGTTACCTTTATATTTTTTTTGATATATATTTCCTGCCTTACTTATCTGTTTAATTAAATTATCTACCGATGTACGTAAAATTCCTTTTAGTATAGATGTCTTATGAGCTAATACCCATCCTTCATCTGTGAGTATTTTTATTAAAGTATCCTTATGATTGGGTATCAAGATATTCCTATTTTCCTCCATCTCTATATGCTTTTCTTTAACATATCCTGGTATTAAATTACTCACATTGCCATTGAATAATTCTACAATTTTCTTATAATCTATCTCCTTCTCTTCTCCAAAATTATTAACATGTATATGTATATGATTATTTATTGTATTATTACTATTTATATTCGTAATATTATTCGTTGTATTATTTGTTGTATTAATTTGATTTATATGATTCTTCTTATGTCTAATAAGACCTGTTCTATAAGAATATTCATTATTACAATATTCACATATCCATTTTTTTTTACTTTTTTCGTTTTTAATTGAAAAAAATTCAGTTAAATTCTCTTTGTAATTTGATAACATTGATTCTCTCGATATATCCATATATTTGACATCACATGGATTCTTGTTTTGTAAATGTTTATCTAATCTTTTATAATTTTTACCACATCTTAGGCAAATTCCTTTCATTATTATATTTATAATATATTATTTTTTAAATAGTTTTAATAAAAAATGATATAAGGATGGTACATTTATATATTTATTAGTTATATGATTGAATATGATCTATATTTTATATATTTTTTATAATGTCAGTAATAAAAAGTTCCCAAAAACGGGAAGAAAAATAATACAGAGTTCCCATTTTGGATATAAGGATGGTACACTTATATATTTATTAGTTATATCATTGATTATGATCTGTATTTTATATATTTTTTATAAAGTCAGTAATAAATAATTCCCGATTTTGGGAATAAAATGGTACACCCAGAGAGAAAAAAATATATCGATATTTTTTTGATATATATAATTATATATTTATAAATTTTATTTTTTTGCATTTTCAATTTTCAAATTATTTTCAATGAATTATTTTTTTTTCTCTCTGGGTGTACCATTTATTCCCAAAATCGGGAATTATTTTACCATTGAACACATTTTTTTAAAATAAATTATATCATATTATCATAATAACATTAATAATATTAAGTTGTACCATCCTTATATCCAAAATGGGAACGCTATATTATTTTTCTTCCCGTTTTTGGGAACTTTTTATTACTGACTTTATAAAATTTGTATATTCCATATATCATATACAATCATATATATGATAAGTATACAAGTGTACCATCCTTATATCATTTGTATTATAAATTTTTATACAATAATTTTTTTTTCTCTCATGCTAATTAGCATTTATACCGAATTCGGTATCTCTTTTTCCTAAAATTCTTACCATAGTTTTAAACAATAAAATATCAATATATCTAAAACAGTAATAAATAATCCGGAAATAAATAAATTAGCATCTTACCATAAAACATACAGACTGAGCTATTACCATAATAATTATAATAATATTATTTTGTTACTATAATAAATAAAGTAAAATAATTAATTTATGAATTAGCATCAACATGTATCTATTAATGCTAACAAAAAAATACAATTTTTGGTATAATATATTTTTATATACTTTTGTAGATATTTTACACAACTTAAAATAAATAAAAATATTATCATACTTTAATATATAATGAAATATGTATATCATGGTTCTCCAAATAATTTTAATATTGCAAAACCAAGCTTAACTACAAGAATGACTGGTGATATCGTAAAATATAATGGTATTTCATTACATGCTACTAAATATAAATATATAGCTTTATCATATTTATTTCAGAGAGATGTCAGTTTTATTCATAACAAAAATAAATATTATTTTAACGTCGCTGTTAGTTTATTTGAGAAAGACTGTAAAATTATTATTTTTGGAAAAAAAAATTTAGATTATTCTCTGAATAAACTTTTCTCAAAAGGCGGATATTTATATACATTCAATGCTAAAGATTTCAAATGGGTGGATGGTTTAGGTCCATTAGAAGTTATATCTACAAAAGCATTGAAACCAATGAAAAAAAGGTATATAAAAAATGTTCCAAAAGAAATAATAAAAAATGGAGGAAAATTTATATTCATTGATATAACTAAAAATAAAATGTTTAATAAACACTAAATTTATAATCTTTGCTATTTTCAATCACACCTTATCAATTATTTAATAAAAAATGAAATATTTTTTATTAAAATTTAAATTAACTATTATACAATGTCTTCCTTTGAATTTTACAAACTTTTTAAACAAAAAAATGAATATAATAAAATATCAAATGATTCAAAAAATATTATTGAACAAAAATCTTTATTGAACAAAAATGCTAAACCTAAACAATCATCCTTCGTAAAATGGCTGACTGCTGAAAAAAATCAAAAAGTTCATCATAAACTATCATAACATATCTTTATAATTTTTTTAATAATATTTATCTATACAACGCAATTACTTTTATAAATATTATTTTATTTTTTATGTAACAAAAATTCAGTTTTTACAGAAGAATTCCTACGTGGTGTAACTAAAGGATCTTCTATAGATACATCTTTTGTACGATTTTTCTTCATTTGCACTATAAATTCTGATATTAATAGAGAATTTCTATGTGGTGAACGCAGTGTATGAGATATAAATAACGAATTTCGTCTTTTTTGACAATCTTTCATACATAGTTTCCCATTTTTCATAATTATGCCACATAATTCACATCGTTTATCAACCTTAATGATAGGTAATTTTATCTTTGATTCTTTTATAGAAGCCATTTATTAACCTTCTATTACAACCCATAATTATTTTCATTTTTTTTATAATCTATTAAAACGATATTCATCTTTATCATCTTTATCATCTTTATCTTTTTTACTATAATATGTTACCGCTATAATGCCAGCAATAACAATCAAACTTCCTACCACCGTATAAACATTTATTTTTTCATTGAAAAATATATATCCTGCCATCACACCAACAATTACTTGTAAACTAAATAAACTACCAAATATTGGTCCATTTAATACTGTATCACTCCAAAAATATAATATATTTTGTGTAACGCCAAATAATACAAATGTAATGAGGAAACTTTTAACCATCAATCCAAAATTATTTTTCGGAAAATTTACTATATCTTTACACATTGAATATTTACTCTTCAATAAATATGTACCCAAAAACATCACACACATTAAAACAAAAGGTATCGCATTATTATAATATAACTGTTCTACTGCATTGGTATTTTGATTATCACTTTCTTTTACATATTTTTTCATATAAATAAAATTAAATGAATGAAGAATAACAAATATTATACCCGCAATGATTGCATATACCATTTTTCCATCAAAACCTTTTTCAATATTTGTAAAATTCTTAATATTTAAAATTATCAATCCCAAAAATGATAATGCAATACCTATAATCTGCTTATAATTTATATCTTCTTTCATAATCAAATAACTAAAAATTACCACAAAACTGGGTATTAATCCCTCTATTGGCATTATAATTGCCATGGGAAGATTTATATAAGCTACAATTGCCATCGCTCTCTTTATTAAATCACTAATAGGTGCTGGATATAATTTGATATCAGTGAAAGCTTTGGAATATGCATATTTTTTACCTGATATTAAATATTGGTCAATAATCATCATAATTAATGGTACCACCGAATATGCAAATAAATTTATAAAAATAATCCAAAATATGTCAATCTCTATATATTTGATACTTGTAGCTTGTCCAACTAATAATAATGTACCTATTATATTAGCAATAATACCCAATGTTTTTGTATCCATATATTATAATTAAATATTTTATATTTATATAACAATTAGATATTTCTATTATTTAGACAATATATATAACACATCATGATAATTAACCATATACAACTACTCAAAACTAAAATTAACTGATATTCTTGATCATCAAATGGATTTATATATTTAGTAACTTTATCAAAATTTATTATACTTAAACACCCGTCTAATGGTACTCTATATACCATCTTATTCTCATTGTATATTGAAACTAAAATACATTTATATTCATCAGCTTTTATTATCTCTGGGGCTTCACAATTATTTATACACTTTCCACAATTTGGCTTGGAACAACTATATCCAAATATTGATAAAATAGTGGCATTAATTACATCACAATGTCCTACATTTTTCAAATAATCTTCCATTTTTTTATTATCTATTTGTAATTGACTACCAATACTAATACCATATGTAAGTAAGAGTATTAAATATGTTATCGTAAGTAATAAAACCATTGCACTAAAAAGTTTTTTAAATTTATACATATTTTTATAAAATATGTATAATATCACCTCAAAATATTTCAATTTTTATTTATAAAAAATAGATAAATTAGAACATCACTCTCTCATACTTTTCAACCTTATCCATATGTTTTTCTTGATCTTTCCATTTTTCTATTTTATGATCCACTATCTCTTCTATCTCATTTAAAACATTATTATGCTCTTTATTGTAACCATCTGGTAACGTCATCACATAATCTATTAGTCTTTTCTCTTCTTGAGTAGAAGAAATTGAACCTTTTGCACAACTAATTGCTTTATGTTGTTCAGTTAAAGCTTTGTAATAAGCAACCTCTTTCCGAAGATCTCGGATAAGTTGTTCTTTAATCAATTCAATAATATCTTGATGACTCATCTTGTAAAGATCATATATTATATAAAAAAATATTATTCAATTTTTATAATACTTTCAAATACCTTCTTATCTGTTACTCCCTCCGTATTTACTACTAAAACATTACTATCCTCACTTAATTCCAAATGATCCCGTATTTCTTGCGTCCTTAAAGCAACCATTAAACCTGCATATCCAGCTCCTCCACTCTCTCCTGAATATATCCGCTGTTCATGATGATAAAGGTCGCGAACAGCAATTCTTGCCCACTCATCTCCTATTGTAATATATGTTGAGACATAATCACGTAATAATGTCCACGCTATGTCTGAGACACCACCGCAATTCAATCCTGCCATAATAGAATCTACACGACCCTTACATATTGCTTTTCCATTTGATTCCGGATATTTCACATTTTCAAAAACACAATCCGCATCCTCCGGTTCTACACAAATTAATTTAGGTCTTGGATTCATCCTTAATACCGCATAAGCTATTCCAGCTGCTGCAAAACCACCTACACCTACCTGCAAAAATATATGTGTAGGTCTTGAATCTAAGGTGGAACAATAAGCTTCATGAAATAAAATAGTATAACCACAAATAATATAACGAGGTATCTTCTCATATCCTTCCCAACTTGTATCACTAATTAAATGCCAACCATTTTTACTAGATTCACTTTTTACTACTTCTATACTTTCATCATAATTACCTGTTGTAATAATACATTTTGCACCATATGATTCTATCTTATCTATGCGCTCTTGGGTCATATTATTGGGTACATAAATAACCGCTTTATAACCATTCTTATTTGCTAAATATGCTAAGGCACTACCGTGATTACCATCTGTCATAGTAGTAACTGTATCACCTGGATATAAGATACCTTCTTCTACCAATTTATGCAATGCATAACTAACACCTAAAACTTTAAATGCCTTTTGATTTAATCTATTAGATTCATCCTTAATATATAAATTATTGATACCTTTTATATCTGTACGTGTTATTAAAGATGTAGATTCAGTATTTGAATGATATTCTAAGACATCCATAATATGTTTATTCATATATTGAAGTATCATATTAGAAGTATGTTCTACAGGATCCTTATTTATATAATTAAATGCTAACTCATATCTTTCTTGTACATATCCATCAAATAATGAAATCGCACCTGTTTTTGTAATTAATACCGTATCTGAAAATCCAATTGCACCTACATCAATTATCTGTATCCAGGGTATTAAATGAATTGTCATATTTTCTCGCAAGATATCATTTGATGTAGGATATATTTTAAATACATCATTCTCTCCCCAATCAGTATAAAATCCAATCCCTATCGAATATCCTGATCTTTCAGATTGTTTAAATGGTAAATAATCATATTTTGAAATAATATCACGCATATATTTATCTATTATTGATGCTCTTGTTCCAGGTATCATAATTTTCTTAACACTCCTAATCGCATCTTGAATTATTTTTCTTGCTTCTATAAACCACTCAGGTTCACTATTACCTATATATATAGTATGCATCTTGGAAGCATGATATCTTTTATAACAACCACCTATTTCCATAAATAATAACTCGTTCTCCTCTACAATTTTTTGTGCAGCCGTATAATGTCCCATACAACCACAATATCCCGATGCAACAAAACATGGGTACGCAGTATATTCACAACCAAGTGACATCATCTTATTGGTAATAACACCTGCAATTTCTGTTTCTATTATTCCTGGTTTAACTGATTTAATTCCTGCATTAATACCATTCATAACAAATTGAGCTGCTTTTCTGACATGATTGATTTCCAATTCAGATTTAATTGATCTAATTTTTGACACTAAAGAAGAACAATCTTTAAATTGATATTGATGTAAATATTTATTGAATTCAAGTTGAGATTTATATGATATTCTATCAGAATTATATTCAAATCCAATTGTTTTAATATCTTCAATGGTTTTAATATAATTTGTTATATTTTTAATTGGATCTTCATTCTCATCATAATAAGAGTATGAAATATTGGTACGGTACTTAGCATTAGTCGCTTCCAATTCTCTTGTAATTAAATGTAAATATTTATTTTTAGTTATAATTAAAACTTGAATTGGATTACCAACAGTTTGATAATTAGATAAATAATACATATTTTCAGGACTGGAAATGATAAGCATATCAAATGAATTAATAATCATTTCATTAACAACTTTGTCTATTCTGCTTTGAAATTCTTTATCCATGAATTTTATATTATAATATATATTTACTTTTTTTATATATATTATATTATTTTTTATAACGGGTAACAAGACTTGGTCAACCAATGTGATTAGTTCTGAGTAGTGATGCCGTCGTCTGTGAATCCCACATTTTTTTATTTATTTCTAAAATTTAACTATCATTTTTTTATAATATTTTCTGTTATATTTAATTTTATATTTTTATAGACTCTTTAAGTATCATCATATTATCCTTTTTATATAAAATTTTACGCTCTTGTAAAATATATTCAATCTCATCACATAATGTTTCCATTAATTGATCCATTTCATGAATTGTTAATTCATCAAACCATTTTTCAAATCTATTTGACCATTCTTTTTTATATTCCCATGTAAAAGTATGATTATCATTCCAACCTATTAATGAATTACTCAGATTAGAAGAATCATCTATAAATAATAAATCATCGCACTTTATTTCTGAACAACTACCATTTTCAAGATTTGAAATATCATAAAATTTATATTTACTATATCCTTCTAATTCATAACTATCTGTCGCAATAGTATTACCATCTGGACTAATATAGTATTTTGTCCAACAAAATTCTGTTGATGCTTCAACTGGTCTTTCATACTCTACTTCTTTATCTAAATTGATAAATGATTGACTTAAGTACTTACGACTACAAATAAGCCATTCATCTCCATTTCTTTGGAAAAAATGGAAAGGAAAGCTTGAATAATTACGTTTAATATCAAAGATTTGTTTATTATCAGCAACTCTAATAACTAAACCACGAGAATAATTTGTCCTGTATACGAACCTACTATCTTCATTTTTAACTGGATTTATTTTATATAATTCAATTTTTAAATAATATTTACCAGATGGTGAAACTTTTACATCAGTATATGCATTTAATCTATTCTCATTTGTATATATTTTATCCATATCTATAACAGTATTTCATAACTGTATTTTATAACTATTTTATAACTTCAATTTTTATTTATACTAAACTATACACATATTTATATAAAAATTTAATGTATAAAAATTGATTATATAAAAATTTAATGTATAAAAATTGAATATATAAAATATTATACCATTATTATACCATTATATGAATCAAAAATATATCACTACTAAAAATAATCTACGTAATACAATAGATAAATATGGTGTAGCCATTATTGAAAATGTTTTAGATAACACAGAAATTGATGCTATGAGAACCGGTATGTGGGATTATTTAGAACATATTACTCAAAACTTCAATAAACCTATTAAGAGAGATGATAAAGATAGTTGGAAAGAGTATTCTAAATTATATCCTAAACACTCTATGTTATTACAAAATTGGGGTATAGGACATGCACAATTTATTTGGGATTTACGACAAAATGAGAAAGTTATTGATATTTTTGCCAATTTATGGAATTGCGAAAATAAAGATCTATTAGTCAGTTTTGATGGTGCCAGTTTCCATTTTCCACCTGAAATTACAAAAAAAGGGTGGTATCGTGGCAATTTATGGTATCATACCGATCAAAGTTATACCAGGAATGGGTTTGAATGCGTACAAAGTTGGGTAACTGCATATGATGTTAATGAAGATGATGCTACACTGGCTTTCTTAGAAAGTAGTCACAAATATCATAGTGATTTTGCTAAAAAATATGATATTAAAGATAAAAGTGATTGGTACAAACATACTGATAAAGAACTTGAATTCTATTTTAATGATAAAAACTGCATAGAAGGTAGAATTACATGTAAAGCCGGTTCAATGGTCTTTTGGGATAGTAGAACAATTCATTGTGGTACTGAACCTGTAAAGACCAGAGATAATAAAAATACCAGGAATGTAGCTTATATCTGTATGATGCCCCGTCAATTGTCAACAAATGCTTTAATAAGAAAGAAACAAAAGGCTTTTGAAGATTTAAGAACTACTAACCATTGGGCAAATAAACCAAAACTATTTCCTAAATTACCACGGACATATGGTGGACCAATACCAAATGTAGTAGATATAGAGGCTCCATTATTAACCAATGAAGGTTTAAAATTGGCTGGGTTTTAGAAAAAAATGACAGCTATTTTTCATCATATAATTATAAAATATTGTGTTAATTAGATCCTATAGAAATGAAAACAGTGTTTAATTATTATACATTGACATTATTAGGTTTTTTTAACAACAACTTATAAATAATTATTTACGTTAAAATTAAAATATAGATTACTAACTTTTACACCTTTGCACATTTACAATTTACAATTTACAATTTACAATTTACAATTTACAATTTACAATTTACAATTTACAATTTACAATTTATAATAAAAAGTATTTAGCGAGCCTGTATCTTCTTATTGTATTTAGTCTCATATGTATCTTTTATCAATTCTTTGTGATTAAATAATAATAATGTTGCACCTGTTTTAATTCTTTTATATTCTTCTTCATCATTTTTACAATAATTTATAACACTACGAGATCTACTTGGATCTACATTCTTAAATTTTGATCCAAATTTATCTAATAATTCTTCCAACATTACGTTTTTATTAATAACTAAATTATTTATAAATTCTGTACGATCTACCAAATCCCATTTCTGATTTCTTAATATCATAGCATACTTCTCCTTCAAACTGGGTATAAAAGAGTTTCTATTCTCTGGTGGCAATACATGTATATATTCTATCAATTTAATAATCATGTCGAATTCACTGGACATAATTTTTTCACATTCTTCGGCATTAATGGTAAATTTCTCCTCACCAAAATTGTTAATAATTGTGACATTATCTCCAATATGACCATTATTAATATTATTAATATTACTATTATTTTGAGTATATGGTATCATTTTGGTTTCTAATTCTTTGATTTTTTTCTCCAATTTTTCTTTTATCTTAATATTCTCTTTTTGAAATTCATCCTTTGATTTTTCCAACTTTTCCTCATATTCTATTTTTAATAAATTATATTTAGTACTCAAAAATTCATCCATTAACGCTTTATTCTCATCAATACTCTTTTTAATTTTACAATAATTTTTACTATGACGTAAACAACTTCTCCTATGTGTAAAAATTTTATTACAATATTCACATGTATATTCTTCCTTTACTATTTCTTTATTATAATCTTTATTATAATCTTTATTATAATCTTTATTATAATCTTTATTATAATCGTTTATATCAAACTTTTCATTTAATAATTCTCTATATTGTTCCTCATATTTATTATAATTTTTTATAATCTCATCAGGAAATATATCCAAATATATTGGTTGACATATTTTAATATTTCTTAAATGACG